>ENA-OPFG01000352-OPFG01000352.1-human-gut-metagenome-genome-assembly--contig:-NODE-352-length-31660-cov-7.304445_pt1 | contig 31660 bp, 42 predicted proteins | sample MGYA00241304_ERZ501542 | MGnify/ENA primary metagenome ERZ501542 (study PRJEB25962, sample SAMEA2042427) | human gut metagenome | biome: human gut; feature: human-associated habitat; material: faeces...
AGGTAGATCCCAGCTCGCACACAGCGTACAATACGCCCTCTTTATAAAGGTGGGCGATCATGGCAGACATCACTCTTATCAGCGGTAGTACGCTTGGCAGTGCGGAATATGTAGCAGAGCATCTGGCTGAAAAGCTGGACGACGCCGGTTTTTCCAGCGAAATACTGCATGGGCCAATGCTTGAAGAGGTTCCGACTGACGGGATCTGGCTGATTATCAGCTCCACGCACGGAGCAGGAGACATTGCCTCCGGCGTGCTGGATCTTTCGAGGATCCCGGTGCTGGACGGCACGAAGCTCGGCGCGGGAAGCGTCGGCACGGCGCAGCTCGGCGCGGCGGTGGTGACATCGGATAAGCTCGCGGCGCTCTCGGTGCTCGCAACGCACATCGCGCAGAACGCGGTAACGGCGCAGAAGATCGCGCCGGGCGCGGTGACGGCGGAGAAAATTGCCGCGGGTGCTATCATCACGGCGCTGCTCGCGCCGAACGCCGTGACCGCCGAGAAGCTCGCGAACGATATTCCGTATACGAAGCTCGGCCTTTCCGCCGATCAGGTGCGGCACATCTACGCCGGAACGACGGAGCCGGACGCATCGCTCGGCAGCGACGGGGATATTTATCTCATGTATTCGGAGTGAGGTGCGGGTATGGCATGGTCACAGACAGCGCCGGAGCTGCCGTCGGGAAGCGCTTGGGAACAGGAAAAGAGTGTTTCTGGAAGGGCGAACCATTGGAGCCTTTCCGGAACGCTTCATATCGCACGACTGAACGGCAGACAGTTCGCCATTAAAGCAGAGCTTACGAGCGGCAACGGCAGCTACGGGACTTATTACCCTCCGGGCAAATGGACGCTACGATGCGATATCGGCGGCGTCAGCGGCACAGAGGATACATCCTTCGACGTATCAAAAGGAACGACAACGTTCTATTTCGTCGGTGAAGCCGGAGAGGGCGTAAATATCACCGTCAAGGTCGGCGGCGTGGGCGCCGCGGTTGCCGTCCAAACCGCGACCTTTACCGCGCCTGCGCTGCTCGGAGCAACGGTTTATTTCAAGGTCTCCGGCGTGTGGAAGCAGACGACGTTGTACCGCAAGGGCGGTACTTGGAAAAATTCGCTGGCAAAATTCAAAGCAGGAGGAACATGGAAATGAACGGTATTGACGTTTCCGAGCATCAGGGCGATTTCGATTTCACGCCGTACAAGGATGGCTTTGTCATCATCCGCGGCGGATACGGCATCCGAAATGCCGACAAATGGGCGGAGCGCAACATTGCCAAATGCGACGCGCTCGGTATCCCGTGGGGCATCTTTTGGTACAGCTATGCGCTGAATGGTCATACGGCCAAATTGGAGGCGGAGCGGTGTCTGCGCTTTCTCAATGGCCGGAAGCCCCGTCTCGGTGTGTGGTTCGATATGGAGGACGCGGACGGGTACAAGGCATATAACGGCTTCCCGTCTAACGAGACGATTACCGCGATGTGCAAGACCTTCTGCGCAGCCATGGAAGAGGCCGGGAACAGGACCGGTGTGTACGCGAATCTCGACTGGTTTAAAAACCGAATCGGGGACACGGGGTATGACAAATGGATCGCGGCGTGGGGCTGGAACGACGGGGAGCATTATCCCGATCTTTCCGGGAAATGCGTCTTTCACCAGTACCGCGGGGAGCCGCTTGACCTTGATATCATGCATGTCCCGCTGTCCTATTTCGACGATGGAGCGGCGGGCGGAGCAGAGCCCCGCCCCTACGAAAAGGAAGAAATGACTGTGAGCATTCCGGCGATGGCGCAGGAGGTGCTTGACGGGAAGTGGGGCAACGGCGAGGAGCGAAAGCAGAAGCTCGGCGCGTGGTTTTACGATCTCGTGCAGAGCGAAGTGAACCGAATATTGGGGGTATAACATGCGAAAGAAGAAACAGAGCAGCGAGCGGGTGATCGTCGGGTACGACTACTCCACCCGCGAGATGCGCGAGGAGACGGCGGACGCGCTGTTCCGCCGGGCGAAGAACGCCCGCACCGCCGTGGAGATCGAGTGGGAGAAGTGCAACGACTACTACAACGGCATCCACGACGCGACGAAGGAGATGGTCGAGTACTGCCGCGCGAACGATGTTCCGTGGATCCCGGCGAACATGCCGGATCCGTACATCCTTGTGGAGACGCAGATCAACCCGAACGTGCCGGAGCCGGAGTTTCGCGGGCGCGACGACGATCTCGACAGCAAGAAGGCGAAGCAGCGCGAGTTTGCCGTGCGCTACATCATCGAGAACAACCGCCTTTCCGACATGAACACGCGCAACGAGCGCCGGCTTTTGAAGCTCGGCGATGCGTTCTGGAAGGCGTACTGGGACCGGGACATGCGCTGCGGCGTGAACGAAGGGGATATCCGCATCCGGGATATCCCCACGGAGGCGATCTTCCCCGACCCTGCCATCCGCGACGGCGGATTGCAGGACGGGCAGTATGTGGACTACGTCTACACGATGCACAAGGTGAAGTTCTGCCAGGTGTTCCGCCGCGAGCTGGAGGAGCTGGGACTGACGGCGGACGACATTCTCACGGAGGACTACGTTTCCCGCACCGGCGTATTCGATCTCACGACGGCCATCAACGATCTGGACGACACGGTGCAGGTGCTCGAGCACTGGTTCCGGCAGCCGTGCGACACGGAGGAGGACGGCGAGACCGTCCCTGCCGGAGCTGTGGCGTGCTCGATCCTCGCGGGAGGGCGCGAGCTGCGGTACATCCCGAACTACTGGAAACGCACATGCAAGCAGAACAGTCTCTTCCCGTTCGTGCATTACTGGCGCATTCAGGACGAGAACCGCTTCTGGAACAAAAGCGAGCTCATGCCGATACTCGAGCTTGTGGACGCGGCCGACCGGAAGCTCGCCATGAGCATTCTGAACGACACGTTCCTCGCAAACGACATCATTCTTGTGGAGGACAGCGCGCTTGCCGACGGCGAGGAGTTCACCAACGAGCCGGGCGCGGTGATCCATCTCAAACAGAACCGCATGGGCGGCGTGCAGCGGCTCGGCGGACTGCAGAGCATAGCGAACGGCGCGATGGGCGTGGAGTTCTTCAAGAGCCAGATCGAGCGCGCCAGCCGAAACTACGACATCAATCAGGGCAGAGAAACGACCAAGGTCACGACGGCGACCGGCCTTGCCATGATGCGGCAGGACGCGCAGAGCCAGGCGGACATCAAGGGCGCGGACCGAGACGCCGGGTTTGAACGGCTGTATGAGCTGCTCGACTGGCTGGCGCTCGAGTTCTTCGACGACGACAGGATGCTGTTCATCGGCGCGGACGAGATGAAGGACCGCGCGCCGCAGGCAATGCCGTTCAACGCTGACAGCTTCACGGCGGTCATGCCGAAGGTGCTGGACGCCGCCGGAAACGTTGTGCGCGAGGAGTGGCAGTACTTCCCGCGCGTGGACGTGACGATCACGGCGGGCGACAGCATCGCCCACGGCAAGGCGCAGACGCTGCAGGCGCTGCAGACGCTCACGCAGAGCCAGATCACGGCGGAGAACTGGAAGCTGTTTGCCGCGCAGCTTGAGCTCATCGATCTGCCGGGCAAGCAGGAGATCATCAACGAATGGCAGCAGAAGTTCGCCGTACCGGCCATGGAAACATCCTACGGAGGCGGCGGAGCGGGAGCGCTCGGCGAAGCGGCCGCCGGCGGAGCGATACCGGGGGCGCAGACGCTGCCGCTGCTGGGAGGTGCGCCGACGGCATGAAGTGCCCGAAATGCGGCATTGAGATGACGAAAAAGAACGCGGCGGAATGGGAGTGCCGCAACCCGAAGTGCGTTCGGTATCAGGGAGGAAAGAAGAAGGATGGCTAACTTTTGGGATTGGGTGAACAAGAAGGCCAACAACCGGTATGAAAATCGCTTCACCGATGCCGCTACCGGAAAAGGCGTAGGGATCAGCAAAACGGATTATTCGAGCCCGCGGTCGAATAACAACCAGAGCGGGAATCTGTATGCGGAGGCGGTGGCCAAGAACGCGGAGAGCAGGGCTCCGTGGGTATCCTCCGCAGAGAAAGCCGCTGCGGCCGCGGCAGCCGGGGGGCTGTATGGCAGTCTCGCCGGAGCGGGGCGCCTGCCGAAGCAGGATGCCTCGACGACGGATACGGCACAGCCGGGCGACAGCACACAGAAACCGTCCGGCAGAGGAAACGGCGGAAGCGGGAGCGGCGGCAAGGTGACGTACATCGACCCCAACGGCGACGCGCAGAAGGGCACGACGGAAGGAACGCCGGAGGAGACGCCGGGCGAGCCGCAGCGGACGTATCTGGACGAGCTGCGCGATCAGTACCAGAAAATGTACGACGACGCGGTGAAGGCCAACAACGACGCGGCGAAGGCCGCCGCCGAGCGGGCTCTCGCGCAGGCGGAGAAGGGCGTCGGCGAGCTCGGAGACCAGTACGGCAGTCTCAACAAGCAGCTCTACCGCGACTATATGGAATCGCTGCGCGTGCTGCCGCAGGAGATGGCAGCGAGAGGCTACAGCGGCGGCATGAGCGAATCGGCCAGGCTGGGGCTGGATACGGCCTACGGCGAGCGGCTGAACGAGAACGAGGCCGCGCGTATCGCCGCCATTATGCAGCTGCGGCAGCAGGGCGCGGACGCCGAGTATCAGGCGAACGCCGCGCGGGACCAGGCGAACGCGCAGGCGCAGCAGAATCTCTACGCCAACATGATGAATCTCATTCTTCAGCAGCAGCAGGACGCCGCGCAGAAGGCGCAGAACATGGCGCAGTACGGCGACTTCTCCGGGTATCTCGGGCTCGGCTACACGCAGAGCGAGATCGACCAGATGCAGAAGGCGTGGATCGCGGCGAACCCGGAGCTTGCGCGGACGCTGGGGTATGTCAAGACGCCGGAGCCGGTGTACAGCTCTTACAGCGGCGGCGGGAAAAACAACACGCCGAGCGCTGAGCAGCAGGCGAAAGGAAGAGATCTTCTGAGCGAAGCGATACAGCTGAAAAATGGCGGGACACCGTACAGCCAGATCGCCAAGGCACTCGACGAGGAAGCTGCCGCGGGAACGATCACGACGGCGCAGGCGGAGGCGGCAAAGCGAGCGGCGATAAGCAGCGGTCTGGATAACGCCTATGCGTCGATGAAGAAAAACACAACGCAAAAAAACCCCGTCTCCGGAGGGAGACTGATCACTGAGGGCGACTTTTACAGCCAAATTCTCGGAGGTAGAAAATGAGCCTTACGGAAAGAATCTACGGGAAAGAGACAGCCGGAAAACCGGCTGTCTCTTCGGACACTCGGAAGAACCTGTATACTGCGGCGGCGAATAAAAAGCCGTCGCTCGCAAACCGCATTGCGCAGAACGGCGGGCAGCCGACGCTCTACGCTGACGCCGCAGCAAAGCGGAAGCCGTCGCTTGCAAGCCGCATTGAGGCCAACGGCGGGACACCATACGCCGACGCTGCGGCGCAGATGAAGAGCGGGAATGCGGCGAAGGGCACGAGCGTCGTTTTCAACAGCGTGTACGGAAAGGCGGATGACCGGGCGAGCTCGGCCGGCTCCGGGAAGTATGCCGGCATTCTCAAAGCGAGCGACTATACCGAGCTTTCCAAAAGCGGCGAGAGCAAGAGGAAGCTCTTCGGCGACGCCCGGTATGACTACATCAACAACATCGGGAACTTCCGCGCGCAGTCCGACGTGCAGCAGGCGCAGGGACGCGGGCAGGACTACGGGAAATACGCCTTCATGACCGATGATGAGATCGGCGTATACAACTACCTATACGCTACCAAGGGAAAGAAGGCGGCGAACGCCTTTTTGAGCGATCTTGAACCGGAGCTCGATAAGCAGTGGTACACCGGCACGAACCGGGCGACGACGGAGGCGCTCGGAAAGAACGCGGCGACGCGGACGCTGGCAAGCGCCATGACCGTTGCGGCGCAGCCTACCCGGACGATCACGAGCATGATCGCCATGGCGGACGATGCGGTGCGCACGGCGAAGGGGCAGGAGATCAACCCCTATTCCAAGTGGCGGCAGGCGAGCAACATCACGCAGGATCTCCGCGCCGACACCTCGCAGCACATCGAGGAAACAAATCCGGGGATGGGCGGCAAGGTCGGGAGCTTCGTCTACAACACGGCAATGAGCGCCGCGGACAGCGCGATGAACGCGCTTGTCGCCAAGGGCATCGGCGAGGCGGTGGGGCTTACCGGCGATACGCTGATGAAGGCGACGAACATTCTCGGCTCGGCGCTAATGAGCTCGGAGGCGGCTTCCCTGTCCATCGCCGAGAGCAAGGAAAAGGGATACTCCAACGCCGGAGCGCTGGCGCTCGGTCTGACGCGCGGCGCGATAGAATACGCCTCGGAGGCGGTCGGCGGCGAATGGGTCATCCGAAAGATCAAGGCAAACCCGCTGAGCTTTGTGAAGAGCATGGCACTCACGATGATCCCTGAAGGCATGGAGGAGGTCATGTCGGACGCGGCGAACGGCGTGGTAAACCTTGCAATCGACGCGGCGTTCGGCACGGAAGAGAGCGGGATCCCGAAAATGCTCGAATACTACCGAACCAGCGGCACGGATTGGCAGAAGAAGCACGCGGAGCTTGCGACCGTGCTTGCCGTTCTCGGACAGGAGGGGCTTTCGTTCCTCGGCGGCGCGCTGGCAACACTGGGGTCGAGCAGCGTGCAGTACAGCACGAACCGCGCGAACATCAACCAGACAGCCGAGCGGCTGGACACCACGCCGAAGAACGTTGTGCAGATGATGCAGGACGCGCAGACGGAAAACCCCGGCGTTATATACGCGCTGGCCGAGCTGACCGACGCGGAGAACGCCGACGATCTCCGGCGGAAGATCGGCACGAAGGAAGATATGAAGCGCGCGGCGGAGTATCTGACGCAGCAGATGGGAGCAAGCGGACGTTCCGGCGCGCAGGAAGGTACTTATATTGCCGGGACGCAAAACGCGCCTGTGGGCGCGCAGAGGGCGCAGAACGAAGGAATCAGCACGACGCCTACGGCGGCGATCAACATTCAGGAGGAAATGAACAATGAACAGAGTGCTTATCAGGGACGAGAAAACGGGTCTTATGATCTCCGTACCGGCGGACAAGCTGCCGCAGAAGGAGGAGCGCAAGCTCTCGCCGGAGGCCGAGCGGAAATTCCGGGAGGCGTGGGAGCGGACGCGCAGGCGGATCTACGGAAAGTAACCCCGGCGCAGCTCGGAATCCGAAACGGCGGCACGGAGGCCGTGACCGTCGTGGACGCGCAGAAGCTCGGCGGGGACGCGGCGAGAGCGTATAATCTTCTCGCGGCGAACAATATCGAACCGGTCGCGGTGCGCGGAGCCATTCAGGTAAACAACGGCTACGCGAACGCCTATACCGAGAGCGGGAAGGTGTTCTTCCGCGTGGACGCCGTGGACAGCCGCGGCAACGCCATCAGCCCGGAGGCGCTGGTGCGGCACGAGCTGTTCCACAACTACATCTCCGAGGAGGTTTTGCAGGCGTCGGACGAGGTGATCCGCGAGAGCATGACCGCCGAGGAATACGACGCGATGTATGAGAGCTACCGCGACGCCTACGCGAGCATCTACGATTTTGAGAACATGAGCGAGGACGAGATCGAGCGGCTGCTCACCGAGGAGATCGCGGCGGACGCTTACGCAGGGCTGAACTGGTTCTCCGGCGACGCGCCGGTGCAGGAGGCCGTGCGCGCCGAGACAGAAAGAAACGCCCCGGCCCGGAGGGCAGAGGCGCAGCAGGAGACGACGGGACCGCCGGAAGGCAGGGGCACGATCGTGGTTTTGCCGGACGGGAAAAAGTACGTGAAGGCTGACCGGCAGGTGATCTTCGGGGACGACCCGGACGGCTGGGCCGACCAGATCGAGGGCTACATCAACCGGAAGATCCGCAACGGCGAGGACGTGATCCTCACGACGGATTCCGGGGACGTGCTGAAGATCACGAAGGACACCGCCGGGAAAGCGAGCTTCCGGAACTATGTGACGGACGAGAACGGGAACCGCCGTCTGATGACCGATTCGGAATACGAGGCGAAGCTGAATGCCGAGGCGCACATAGACGAACTCGTTCAAGTTTCGGAGAAGAAAAACAATACCCCGGTGCCTGATGAGCTGGGGACAAACGGAAAGCCGCTTCATGGTGGCTTTGCAAAAAACGGATGGTTTTACAGAAAAGCGTGGTTCCAAGACTTCGACGGAAAATACTATCTGGTGACGATTTCCACGGCGGATGGAGACAACGGAGTGGTTGTGTACAATGTGGGGGATATGAAGAGAAGAGGCTCCCCCGCAAACATACACGGCTCTCCTTCCGATTCCGTTACCGAAACCGGCGCTCAACAGGGGAAATCCTCTTCTACGGTTACTATACGCCAGACGGAGGGGAATAGTCAAGAAAAATCTTCCGGCAAAGCGAGTGTGGAGGTATCCGGGATCAACAACCGCACAGCCGCGGAGCTCCGGCGCGAGTATGACCGGCGGACGAGGGAATACCAGAGGGCGACGCAGCGGGACGACCAGAGCTTCCCGTATATCGACGAGATGAAGTGGATGCAGGCGGCGGAGAGACGGCTCGCGGAGCTGGGCGAGGGGAAGCGGAAGCGCCGTACCGTAGGAAACACAAAGCGCGACATTATGAAGCTGTTCTTCACGGACACGGCAAACCGCGCCGACGTGGAGCAGATGCTCAACCGGAACATCGGCGAGATGATGGCGCAGGGCGAGATCCGAGAGGACGCGCTGGACACGATCGTGGACGAGATGCTGCAGGCCGGAAGCGTCGTATCCAATTCCGAGAACAGCCCGTGGATCGACGAGACCCATGAGGATATCCGGAGCGATCTTCGCGGCACGAAACTCTATGTTTCCGAGAAGACGTGGCGAGACTTCCGGAGGGACGAGGCCCGGACGCTGCGCGAGCAGGCGCGAGAAGCCGGCATCACGCTTTCCAAGAACCAGAACGACACGGCGGCAGACGTGCGGAACATGGAGCTTGCCGAGAAATACGGCGAGGCGCTTTTCCCGACGGACATTTCCGCGCCGGATATGCTGCGGAACATCGTGGATCGCGCGGCGAAGGGCGTGAGCGAGAAGCAGACGCTTGCCGACCGACTGTGGGACGAGGCCCGGCTGGAAGGAGCGGGACGGGATCAGCAGGAGGCATACGACCGGATGGTTGGCGCACTCCGCGATCAGACGGAGGTGATTCTGCGGGAGTTTGCCGAGGACAATCACCTGACGCTGCGGGAGCAGACAAAGCAGGGCTCCGGGAACGAAACGGGAACGAAGTCCGAGACCGAACAGCGGCGGGAGCGGCTGCAGGCGTTGGCGGAGCAGGACCGCAGAGAGGCGGAACGGCTCCGTGCGCGGGAAAATCTCGGAGCGGGACAGCGATTCGTGCCGAACAAAAGCTCCGGCGAGGTCTACCGGGAGCTTATGGGCAAGGGCAAGTCCGAAGTGAAGGTGCAGATGACCGGTTTCCTCAAGGGGACGCCGAAGGAATCCACTTTCAAGGTTGAGGTGAAGCCGACGCCGATCGGCGGCTACTACGAGGCGACGATCTTCCGCGACGGACACAAGGCAGACGCACTTGTCCGGGCGCTGAAGGAGACGGCGGCGAGAGATGCGGCAGAGGAAGTTATCACGATGGCCAACAAGAATTTCTCGGAGGAGAACTACCAGCGCGCCAAGAAATTCGAGGCCGAGAAAACCGCGGACGAGGACGCGCGGATCGCCGAGCTGTTCGGAGATCCCGAACAGCTTGACAGCACGGAGCCCTCACCGAAAAGCAGCGATGCTGCGGAGACGGAAAACACGGCTGCCGGGACGACGATCGCCGCCACGACGGAAAAGGTCACGTCCGAGGTCATAAAGGCCGAGCGGAATTTCCGCGAGGACTTTGAGAAAATCACGAGCGGGGCTATGCGGATGTTCGTGAATGCCGGGGACACGGTGCGCCGGATCGCCAAGGCTACGGGAAGCAAGAGCCTTGAGGGGTACTACTTCAATGCCGGGGCTTACTCCCAGCGCGCGGGAAACTGGATCGCCAAGGGCGGCGCGCGTACCGACATCGACGGCCACAGGATCGGCGCGAGCCTTGCGGATACCCTCGCCCCGATGCGGAAGAATGAGACAAAGTACCGCGATTTCCAGCTCTATCTTCTGCACATGCACAACGTGGACCGCATGAAGTACGACAACAGCGGCGAGCTGGAGCGGATCAAGGAAAATCTCCGCTGGGTAAAGGAGAAATACCCGGAGCTCCGGGAGCTGTCGAATGAAGAGCTGCGCCGGATCGCAAACAGCGACAGCGATTCGCCGGTCGTACGTCAGGCGGCGCACGAGATCTATCTTGCGGCGCACAACGGCGAGGCGCCGAGCCTTACGTCCGTAGCGGAGGGCGCGGCCTACGCGCTGGAGCTGGAGCGGCAGCGCGCCATTGTGGAAAAGCAGGGATTGAAGCCGGTATTTGGGTACGACGTGACGGCGGACGATTCCCAGACGGCAGCGCAGCTTCTCGAAGCAAAGAACCCGGAGTTCAAGGAATGGGCGAAGGAGGTCTACAAGTATTCGGACGATCTCATCCGCTACCGCGTGGAGGCGGGGCTCATCACGCCGGAGTTTGCCAATGCGCTGAAAAAGCGGTATCCGCACTACATCCCCACCTTCCGCGAGGAGGGTACGAACAGCAAGAGAGCCAGAAGCGCCCGGCGGAACGGCGGCATCGTCGTATCGAACGCCATCGGGCGGGCCGTCGGCAGTGACGGCGTGCTCTTGCCGCTGCACACGGCGCTCTCCCGAAAGACGGTATCCACGATGCGGAACGCCGGTCTAAACCAGTTCGGCCTTGCGCTGGTGCGCGAGTACGACGGGAACACAAAGGCGGCGGAGAAGTACATCTGGAACGTTGCGGAGAGCGAGTACACGCCGACGGAGGCCGCCATCGAGAGCGACGAGGACTACAAGCCGGTATTCGAGAATGTGTTCTCAGTGAAGGATAACGGCAAGGTCTACGACATCACGATGGACGAGGGGCTGACAGCGGCCATGAAAGCCTTTGAGCCGGACAAGTTCGCAAGCTACGGCGCGGCAAAGGCTATGAAGAAGCTGAACGACCTCTTCAAGGCGCTATGCACCGGGTACAACCCATTCTTTATGATCCGCAACGGCGTGCGAGACTGGCAGGACGCCGGGTTCTACTCCACGGACTGGAAGACGTGGGAAAAGATGTACTGGAGCGCATGGAACCAAATCCGAAAAAACGGCGAGATCTGGCAGCAGTACAAGGCGCTGGGCGGCTCCTACGCCTCCATGCTGGACTATACGACCGGCATGGTGAAGGAGCCGAAGAACGCGCTGGGCAAAGCTGCGGCATGGTATGAGAGCCTTGGACAGGCCATCGAAGCGGCTCCCCGCCTTGCGGAGTTTATGACCATTCTTGCCAACAAGGGCGGGAGCAAGACGGTGGACGGAGTGAAAACCGGAAAATTCACGCAGAGCGACCTCATGGAGGCGATGCTCGGCGCGGCGGACATCACGACGAACTTTGCCCGCGGCGGCAGCGTCACCAAGGCACTCAACCGGTATCTCGTGCCGTTCCTCAACCCGTCCATTCAGGGCTTTGATAAGTTCATTCGGAACGCTACGGAGACGCGCAGCGTGAAGGCGGCAGGCTCACTCATTCTTAAAGCGGCATTGATGGGAATCGCCCCGGCCTTGCTCAACGCGCTGGCGCACCGCGACGATGACGAATGGGACGACATCCCGGCCAACACGAAGGCGAACTATTATCTTATCAACGCCGGAAAATTGTTCGGCGACGGGTACTGGATCAAGATACCAAAGGGGCGCGCTATCGCTGTACTGAGCACGGCGGCGGTATACGGGAAAGAGAAGATCGACGGCGAGGACGTGAAGTTCTCCGACGTGTTCGAGGTCATCAAGAGCAACATTGCTCCCACGGACATTTTCAACCAGAATATTGCTACCGCGTGGACGCAGGCAAAGCTCACGAACCCGGACAACCCCGGCACGACGTGGTACGGCGGGAACATCGAGAGCGACCGTCTGCAAAACTACCGACCGGAGGACCGGTACGACGAGAAAACGGACGAGCTCTCCAAGGCTATCGGAAAGCTGTTCAAGGTGTCGCCGAAAAAGGTCAACTACCTTCTCGACCAGTACACCGGCGTAATAGGAGACCTTCTGCTCCCACTGATTACTCCGGCAACGAAGTCGAGCCACTGGCTGCTCGCGGCGCCGCAGGCGGCGTTCACCATCGACACCACGAGCACGAACAAGACCACGGGCGAGTACTACGATCTTCTGGACGATCTCAAGTACGACGCGAACGACGGCGACATCGGAGCTGGCATCACCCGGAAATACGTTTCTCATGCCGGCGACGAGGTGAACGACTACTACCAGCAGATCCGCGCGATCCAGAACGACAAGAGCCTTTCGGACGGCGAGAAGAACCGGATTGTCCGGGCGCTGAAGGCGCAGCTCATCGAGCGGCAGAAGGAGATCATCGCGCAGGCCGAGCCGTACCGCGAGGCGGTGAACGACTATCTCAAGGCGCACCCGGAGCTCTCGACCGACAACGACGCGGCCATCGCCGAGTACGCCGAGCGGTATGAGATCACCGAGGACCAGGCGGAGAGCCGCATGGACGCCATCGTATACCGCGAAGCAAACCGCGAGGTATTCGGCGCGGAGTATGCGCTGCGCACCTACAACGCGGACGTTTACGACAAGGCCCGCGCCGCGTATGCCAAGGGCGTTTCCTACGAGACGTACTACGACTACTACTTTGGTGCGACTCGTTCCTAAGTGAAAAGCTTAGGTGCAAATTGGAAAGCGAGGTGAAACAGTATATTTGCAAACTAACAATTCGATTGGTGGAACGATGGGGTAACGCCCAGAAACGCCATCCTTGATACTCCGACTGGCTCTGCTCAAAAGGCAGATGTTCAGAAGCTCGGTGAAGTCGGCAGAGAGTTACCGTCTTACAGTTGTGAAAACAACTGTAACGAAAGCTGTCCAGAGGTGGATGGTGTAGCCTATATGCCGGAGGTCTACAAAATATCTATGGTGAGAATGACTATAAAAAGTCTGACGAATCCTCGAATGTAAGGGTCTATAAGTAGGCTGTATAGAAATGTGCAGTTATCCAGAGGGATAGTATGTGGGGTAAAGTAAAAATCGAAGATATGAAATACCTTATGCCGTTACAGGCGGTATCAAGCATACAGGTTCAGAGAGGACACCTACGGGTATATGTATAGATAGAATTGTTGGAACGAGGAAAGCAGAAAAGCTAACCAAAGGTTAGTTAACGCAGGAAATAATAACTGCGTGAGTTTTCTGTGAGAGCGATGGCACGACCGTTGATGTTCCTGTAATGGGAACGGAGGAACAGCCATTAGCCGTTTATGATTTTCAAATAATAACAAAGTAAACATTCACAGCTTCGAGTATGACAAAGAAAATCAAATCCGAAAGGAGGAGATGCCTGTGACAACTACGAAGCAGAAAAAGAACTCAAAAATACGCCATTTGGAGTATTATGACTTGCAAAATACGCTTGACACATTGTACGCAGATAGCGGGCGTGGGAAGATTTTCAATAATCTCATGCCACTCATTGAGAGCGAAGAAAACATTCGCCTTGCTTATCGAAACATAAAACGCAATTCTGGAAGCAATACAAGCGGAATAGACAGGCTAACGATTAAGGATATTGAAAAGATTCCCGAAACAAAGTTTGTTGAAATTGTGAGAAAGAAACTCCAATGGTATAAACCCAAAGCAGTAAGAAGAGTTGAAATTCCAAAACCGAACGGAAAGTTAAGACCGCTCGGTATCCCTGCGATATGGGATAGGATAGTCCAACAATGTATTTTACAAATCCTTGAACCTATCTGTGAAGCTAAATTCAGCGACAGAAGCAATGGGTTTCGACCGAACAGGTCAGCAGAGCACGCTATTGCACAAGCATATGCGTTTATGCAAAAGTCCCATATGCACTTTGTTGTGGACATTGATATTAAAGGATTCTTCGATAATGTCAACCACAGCAAGTTGATAAAGCAGATGTGGAACATAGGAATACAGGACAAAAAGTTGCTATGTGTGATTAAGGAGATGCTAAAAGCTCCGATTGTTTTGCCAAACGGCGACACAATTTACCCCCAGAAAGGAACGCCGCAAGGCGGAATCCTATCGCCTCTACTGTCCAACATTGTTCTTAATGAACTGGACTGGTGGATAATAAGCCAGTGGGAGAAACAACCTGCCCATAATGTTCGTGACCATATCACGAAAACAGGAGCAATCCACAGAGGGCGAGCTTATGACGCATTTCGTAAATCGGGATTAAAAGAGATGCACATGGTAAGATACGCTGACGATTTTAAGATATTTTGCGCTACCCGAGAAGATGCCGACAGAGCATATCATGCAACGAAGGCATGGCTTCAGGAGCGGTTGAAGCTGGAAATCAGTGAAGAAAAATCTAAAATCGTCAATCTGAAAAAAGGCTATTCGGAATTTCTTGGGTTTAAGCTCACTCTTATGAAAAAAGGGGCGTCCTATGTTGTCAAATCGCATATATGCGACAAAGCAAAGCGCCGAGAAACGGACAAACTGAAAGGTCAAATCAAAAAGATAGCACATCCCAAAAACGATGAGGAACGAGCTACTCTTATCAACGAATACAATTCTATGATTATGGGTATGCATAACTATTTTCAGATTGCAACCTGTGTGAGTTCGGATTTCGCAGATATGGGGCGAGAAGTTGATGTTGTGAAACTAAGCCAATTAAAGCGAAAGGCACTTTCCGCAAAAGGAGATTACAAAGGATTTTCGTTCATTGAAAAGAAATACGGAAAAAGCAAACAAATCCGATTCTATAGCGGCAAACCTTTGATACCCGTTGCTTACGTTAAGCACAAAAATCCAATGTGGAAGAAAAAATCGGTATGCAAATACACGCCAGAGGGCAGACGAGAAATTCATAAAAATCTTGGCATGGATACCAGAACAATGCTTTTCCTTATGAGAACAAAGGAAGTAGGTCGAAGTGTTGAGTATATGGATAACCGAATTTCTCTCTATGTGGCACAGTACGGAAAATGTGCAATTACAGGGAAAATACTGGAATTACACGAAATTCATTGTCACCACAAAAAGCCTGTCAGTCAAGGTGGAAACGACAGATACGAAAACTTGACTATTTTACACAAGGATATACACCGATTGCTACACGCAACAAAAGAAGAAACAATCAAGGCTTACCTCTCACAACTACAGCTCACCTACAAACAAAAGGCAAAGCTAAACAAGCTACGCCAACTGGCAAATATGCAAGCCATCTAATATTAAAACGAGTTTCTTTACTGCTCGAAAATTGCAAGTTTACTTTAGTTAACACCGAATCATAAACGGTGGAACGCCGTGTGCGGTGAAAGTCGCACGCACGGTGTGGAGCGGGGGAAAATCCGAAGATAACTTCAAAGGATTACCTATCGCTATCCACAAAGGAGATGCACGCCGACAAGGACGAGAACGGCAAGAGCATTTCCGGATCGAAAAAGGCAAAGGTCGTGGAGTACATCAACAGCCTGGACATTCCGCCGGAGCAGAAGGACGCTCTTTACGTTGCGGCCGGGTACACAGCGAAGAGCGCGAGAAATCAGAAGTGGAACGGAGGTTCGGGCGGCTCCGGAGGCCGGCGCGGGAGAGGAAAGAGGACGGCACTCAAGGCCCCGACGCCGAAAGCGCCGGAGATCATCATCCCGAAGTCCGGCACGGCATCCTCCGCGAAGGCGGGAGGAACGTCCAAAACGCCGAAGGTGAGCGGGAACGTGATCGCGGACTTCACGAAGACGGCGAGCGGGACGGACATTCAGAAAGCTGTGACGCAGGCAAAGAGGAAGGCGCTCAAGGCAGGAAACCGGACGGTGTACGTTGAGGAGGGCAGCCCGATCGACTACTTCCTCAAGCATGGAAAGCTGCCGAGCTTGAAGTAAAAAAGGGCTCCCCGAAAGGGGAGCCGGACAAAGCGCAGAAAACGCGCCTTGTGACGCTTGCAGCGTGTGCCACCACGGGCGCTCCGAAAGAAAGGAGCGGCTATGCAGTTAAGCGATCTTACGCGGCCGGAGGCGGAACACTTCCGGCAGGAATGCAATTTCACGCCGACAGAGCGCAGGGTCTTTGATCTCCGGGTATCGGACAAAAGCATCGTCGAGGTGTGCATGGAGTTGAGCCTGTCCGAATCGGCGGTGAACAGGAAGATCCGGTGCATCAAGGCCAAAATGGCGAGAGTTTAGCGACAGTTTCCCGCAGCGAAAGAGGGAGCTTCCCGACAGGGCGGCTCTCTCTTTTTATGCGATGATTTCTTTAGACACCGGAGCGCTACGGTGAAAATTTTAAGGAGGAATCATCATGGAATACGCATCGAAAGCAACGGGCGGGACCGCCCTCGGTCTCGGCATCGCTGGTACGGCCGGTTGGCTGCTCAACGGCGGTCTCGGCAATCTCTTCGGCGGTCTCGGCGGCAACGGCGTGGTAGCTCCCGCCGTCGCCGGTCTCGCCGCGGGCATGGCGAGCCAGAAGTGCGGCGACGACGCCAACGTCTCCCGCTATGAGCTCAACCAGACGCAGACCATCGCGCAGAAGGACATGGAGATCGCCTACTGGCGAGGCCAGGACGAGACGAACCGCAAGATCTCGGACGCCTACACCAAGCTTGAGAACCGCATTCTCGGCCTTGCCGGCGAGGTGCGCGCGAACAAGGAAGAGCAGAACGGCATCAATCTGCAGCAGGCCGTCTACAACGGCACGAACACCGCCGCTGTCGGCTGCATCCAGGGGCAGATCGCGCAGCTCCAGAGCCTTACAAAGCTCATTGTTCCGAACAGCTCCTGCTGCCCGGGCTGGGGCGAAGTGACCGTCAAACCGGCGACCACGACCGCGAGCACCTGATCCATCGCCGGGCGGGGGAGGTGACATTCCCTCCCCTGCTTGATCTATAAGGAGGAATCAACATGATTTCATATACAGAGCTTCAGACACGCCTTGCGCGGTTCGTTGACGCGGAGATGCTGCCGCACATGACCGGCGGGAAGCGGATCCTGCTCGGCGGATACGCGGCGCTCGCCACGAAAAACGCCGCCGGGATGCTACAAGCGGCGAAAGACAAGCCACTCGTTGCCATGACCGGCGCGGTGAGCGCAGAGGGCGTGGACGTGGACGCACTCTTTTCCGCCGTCAGTCCGTACATCAACGAACCGGTGACGCTCTCGCTTCCTGTCGTCGGTGACTTCCGGCTGGACCGGAGCGACTTTGAGAAGCTGTACCGCTATCTGAAAGGAGAATTGTGAGATGAAGAAGATCCAGCGCCTTATCAAGGATATGTGCTACGAGCTGGACGCTGCCGAGCACTACGCCAAGCACGCCCTGCGAAACAAGGACGAGGACAAGGAGCTCGGCGACGTTTACGAGCGTGTCGCGCGGCAGGAGCTCGACCACTGCGAGATGTTCCACGCGCAGGCCGTCCGGCTCATCCGCGACTATGCCAAAGAGCCGCCGGAGAGCATGCGCGCCATATGGGAATATGAGCATGACAGGATCATGGAGCGGGACGCGAAGATCCGCGTGATGCTCAACCTCTATGACGGGAGATAAAAAACAGAGCCGCAGTAGCGGCTCTGTTTTTGTGATTTTACTAACGCTTTTACTGACAAAAACGGAAAACGCTGTAAAATCAAGGGGTTTGTGGTACGCCAGACGGGATTTGAACCCACGATTAGAAGTTTGGGAAAACTATTGAAGAAGCGAGAAAAACGAGCGTTTTCAATGGTTTTCTGGATTTTTGGAACAAAAAAATAAGAACGCTGCGGGAGCGCGAATGTGCGTTTTTAGGCGTTTTTTGACACTTTTTTACTAACGGATTTACTAACGGAGGCGGAGTAGAACTTGCGCATCTTCTTGGCAGAGCGTGAGAGGTCTTTTTCTGAAAGACGGAGATAATGATCGTGAACGGTTTTCCAGTTGCTCCACCCGCCGACGCGCATGGTCTCCTCTTCCGGCCAACCGAGATGGTAGGCGAGGGAAGCAAAGCTGCTGCGGAGCCCTTGGAAGCCGACCTCTGGGAGATCGTGTGCAGCGCAGATGCGGTTGATCCGACGACGGGTGTTATCGTTGCATGGACACATACTTCCGGTATGATCTTGGAGCAGCTCCAGCAGGCGGGGAATCACGATGGGGACAACGCGCTGCGAGAGGGCGGACTTGTTCTCCTCGCGGTGGATCCATGAGCCATCGTCGGCGTAGACCGTGGAGCCGGAAACGCGGATCGTCTCGGACTTGCGGTCTATGTCCTCCATGCGCAAGGCGAAGATCTCCGAGCGGCGAAGGGAATGGAGAGCGAGCAGAGCGGGAAGTTCGACAGGGGTGCCGCGGATGAGATCGACAAAGACGAGGATCTGGTCATAATCGAGCCACGGAGTAACCGTTTTCGGTATCGCGCCGATGTCCACCGGATCAAAGGGAATCTTGAATTCTTTGAACGCTGCGGCAACGAGGCTTATCTCATTGTGCAGCGTCTTTTTTGCTACGCGCTTTGATTCGGCATCGATAGCCTGCGGCCAGTTGATGGAGCGGATATCTTTGTCCATATAAGCTGGGAACGCATTTCGGCGGATACCATAGTAGCCGCGAAGCGTGGAGGGAGAGCGGACGAGCCGACGCTCGATGTATTTGTCTAACAGCTCACCCAACGTCTGGCGGGGGAGCTTGCTCTCCTGCTCAATGAACCCGGCGCGGATGGCGAGGGCTTTGGTGCGGCATGCTTCCTCCGTGGGCTCGGTGACGTTCACGCCCTCGCGGCGGAGCTGCACCGTCCAGCTGCCGGAGGGGAGCTGCCGGGGAGCAGGGATCTTGAGCTTCTTTTCCTTTTCGCGGAGCTGCTTCTTTCCGCACCAGTTGCAGTACAGCGAGTTTTCCGGGATATCGCGGGAGCAGTTGCAGCACTTCATTCATTTTCTCCTTTGCGCTGCCGGTGGCGGCGGTATACACGGATGATGAAGAGGACGACCATAAACGCGGCGATCGCAAAACAGACCATCGAGAACACCGCGACGAAGTTCCACTCGCCGCGGAAGAAGCCGATATCTGCGCATCGAAGATCCAGCGTAACACACCAGATGACAACGACAAAGCAGAACACGCCGAGCATCAGAATGACGGTGCGGAGATATTCGATATCCCGGACGGCGGATTCGTACCGCGACTTCCAGTGGGAGGCGTCCTGCCGGGCGAGCTCCGTTTCCGCGCGGCCGCTCGGGGCGAGAATGCCGAAGGTTTCATCGAGCGAGACGTGCAGCTCCCGGGAGATGCGCACGACCGTATCAATGCTGGGGTTCGTGGATTTCGGGGAAAAGGCGTACTCCACGGTGCTCGGCGACAGATCGGCGGCCTCGGCAATGTCCGGGAAGGTGCGTGTGCCCTTGGCCTCCCGCCAGCGGTTTTTCAGCACGTCCATTTCGTTCATGTTCTCCGTCCTTTCGTTATTTTCGGGGTGAACCGGGATATATTCGTGTCGAAAAAGCTGAACTCCGGCTCGCCCGCAAAGCGTTCGGTTTCGGATCTTGCGCCGGTCTGTTACGATGCAGTAACAGCAGGGCGAGCGGGACGCCCTGCGGCAGACGTCCGGGGCGGGTCTGTGGCACGGCTACCCCGGGCGTTCGCCTACACTATAGCACTATCCGCGGCAGAACGGCACGGAAAATATATAAATTTGTAAGAATATACAAGAGAATAACCAGAAATGCAACAAAATGACAAGGGGGAAAGAAATGGAAGAGACGAAGATCAGAGAGATCGTGCGGATGCTGCGGAGGATGGACATAGGGCAGCTGCGGAGAGTGTACTTCTTCGTGTTGGGGATGATGTAGCGACGGGAGGAGCAGAGCCCCTCCCCTACAAGACCATCTTCGTGAGGTAACGAAAAAGGCAAAGAGAGAACCCGTCGGAATTTCCGACGGGTTCCTTCTGTCAGTCAAACAAATCGCTGTGTGTGCCGGTACGGGTGAGACAGAGCGTCAGCTCGCCATGGGATATCTCGTAGATCAGCAGCCAGTCCGGCGTGATGTGGCACTCGCGGCAGCCGATATAGTCGCCGGAGAGCGCGTGGTCGCGGTTCTTTTCCGGGAGCGGCTTTTCATCGGCGAGAAGCTGCACAACATTTTCCAACAGGCGCACGTCATAGCCGCGGCGGACGATGCGCTTATAGTCCCGGCGGAAGGCTGCCTGAAACTTAATCGTCAGCATTGAGCGCCTCCATCAGATCCACGACGGAATGGAACGGGCCGCTCAAGCCAATGCCGGCCTCGGCGTCCTCGATCGCCTTTCTCGTTTCGGCGTTCGGGATCTCCGCACCGATCTCAAAGGGGATGCGGTATTCGCGGACGGCCTTTTTCGCAAAGACGGTGACGGCGGCGGTGACGGAAAGCCCCATATCGGCACAGAACGCCTCGAACTGCTTCTTGAGCTCGCTGTCCATACGGATATTCATAACCGTGGTTGCCATACTATCAGCTCCTTTCAATATTTGTATATACATTGTATTACATAATATACACGTTGTCAACATAAAAAAGAGAACGGAGGTCAATCTCCGTTCTCTTTTTCTTTTTGCAGGGCGTTGTAGGACTCGTAGACATTGCAGACGAACTCAAGCGCGGCGCGGATGGCTGGTTCGGGTGTCTTGCGCAGGGCGTCGATGAACGCGAGCACCTCGGGCGAGGCGCTCTCTTTGGACAGGCCGCCGAAGAAGCGGGCGCGATCCTCATCCTCGGTGAGCTGCTCGAGCATCTCGCCGGTGCCATCGCGGAGCCAGGCTTCCCGCACATTGAATACGCGGCAGATCAGCGAGATCACCGCATCGGATGGGGCGGAAACATCAACTTCATATTTTCCGATAATTCCGCGCTGGATGCCGAGACGGTCGGCGAATTTCTGCTGCGTGAGGTCAAGAGAATTGCGCAGCTCTTTGATACGACTGCCAACGGACATAGGCAGCACCTCCTTTCGAGGACACTTTAACAGCCTTAGAACAGAAAGTCAAGAAAAAATGTTCCAATAGAGCAAAAAGGGGCTTGACAAATGCACTAATAGAGCATATGATTGCACCATAAGAGCGGAGCGGTGCTCCGAAAAGAGCAAAGCAATGTGTGAGGCTCGCCTTAGCGACCACGTCTTTTATCTCGAAGCACGCTGATGATGCTCCATGTAATGAATGAGAATGGCGGAACGATGAAGATAAGAGCCAGACCGGCAACGATCTTTTCGAGAATCCGGACGATCAGACCCTTATCTTTTTCCGCGCGGGACGAACTGGCCGATGCTCTGGACGAGGACTGGCCAGAGGAATACCCGGACGAATACGACGAGCTGCCCGAGGAGTAGCCGGAGTACGACGAGCCGGACGAGCTGCCGGAGGAGTTGTTCGCTGCGATGCGGTCGGAAAGCGAGGGCTTTGCCGATGACGAGCCGGAATCCAGCGTCGGAGGGTGGCAGCGGCCGCAGGGACGGTAGCCGTCGGCGACGGCCTGAGAGAGCGTCGTCTCATAGCAGCTCTTGCTGAGAGACGAGCACGAGTACCGATGGTAACACTCGCCAGTGCGCGTGGTGTACACGAGCGTGGAGCCGTCCGCGGCCAGCGCCGGGGACACGAGGACAAGGATCACGAGGAAGAAGCAGAGGAGCTTTTTCATATATCTATCACCGCCAAAGACACTATATCAGAAAGCGGAGGCGGAAAGCAACACAAGGCGATGCAACGGAAGGGAGGGGAAACACCGTGAAAACAATTCAAAAGCTCGCCCGGCTGCTGGCACAGACGGACGAGCGGGAATTAACCTTTCGATTCGAGAGAGCCGAGGGCGAGACCGAGCTTTTTGCGAAGGTCGCGGGACTTGGAAAGGGCCGAGGTCAGCTCCGAGAGCTCGGACGGATCCTCTGTTTCACTGATAACTGAACGAAGGGATTTAATGTAGTTGTCAACGAGACCGTGCAGAAATTTGACTTCCGCGTAAGAGAATTTTGTATCCAAATGAATCACCTCCTTTTCAATCACTATACCAGAAAAGGCGGGGAAAGCGCAACACAAAGCAATGCAACGGAAGGGAGGGGGTGAAACGATGGAAAAGGTAAAGGAGCTGCTCATGCAGCAGATGGAGCTGCTGCATGAGCGGGCGAAGAAAACGCGGAAGACGGACGAGCTTGTCATACTCACGGGCAGCATGCGCGGCCTGTCAGCAGAAATTCGCAATATCGAAGGCAAAGCGAAGTATCAGGGAATCACCTACGGAGACGGTACGCCGATCGGCCGCTGACCGCTGGGCTAATTCTTGGACTTGACAACGGCTTCCATGTCGGCGCTGCTGACGGCGGCAACGACAATGGCGCAGGAAAGCCCGCCGCGGTAAGCGAGGCAGAGAGCGCAGGAGGGGACGCAGAGGACTTTCTTCTCCTGCGTGCTCATAAAGGGGCAGAATTTCGGCTCCATGAGAACACCTCCTTTCTTCGGTTGATCGATTGCACTATATCAAATTTTGCGACAGGAGGCAATGCAGATGAAAATACAGAACAACGTTACGTCCGAGAAGATCGCCACCTGCTGCGACGGCATGGCGGGAAAGCTGCCGGATTCGGCGACGGGGGTCTTTCCGTGGTTTTTGGAGAACCCGGAGATAGAGGTGCTGAAGCGGCGCACGGACGCGCTGGATAAGCGTGCGGCGGCGCTGGAGAAGGAGATCGTCCTTCTCGTCTGGGCAATAGCGGCAGCAGCCGCGGCGGTGGCGGCGGTGCTGCTGGTGTGCATGTAAGGAGGTGAGGACATGAGCGAGGAAATCAAAGTGATGATCGAGGACGCCGTGCGGAAGCTGGAGACGCTGCCGCCGATGCAGCAGAGTCTGTGCGTCGGGTTCGTGCTCGGAGCGGGCGCGACCGAGAACACCAAGAAGGATGAGAAGGAGGCGGGGTAAATGCCGAGAGTACGGCTGGCCGTTCCGGCGGAGCAGAGGAAGATCGAGGCGGATCTCACGGAGCACTGCACGGGCGGAGCGCGATACGCCGACATGACGCAGATCGGGCGTTATCTCGGAATCGAGAACCGGAGGATCGTCGCGGAGTTTCTGGACGGGCTGCCATGCTTCCAGCGCGGCACAAAGAAGAAGTGGCGCGTGGACGATCTGGCGGCGCGGATTTTGGAGGCGACGAAATAGGGGGGACAATCCCTCCGGCGGCGACGCCGCCACCTCCCTTTGCACAAGGGAGGCTTAACCCCTCCGACCGCTTCGCGGCCACCTCCCCTGTCAGGGGAGGCAAGGGGGAGAAGCGGGGAGGCAAGAATTTTGAAAGGACTAAGAACGATGAAAGGCATTTGTTTTCTGTGCGGGAATTATGAGCAGCTTGAGGAGCACCACCTTTTCGGCGGGGCCCGGCGGCCTGCTTCCACGAAGTACGGTCTCACGGTGCACCTGTGCCCGTGGTGCCACCGGATCGACGCGGACAGCGCGCACCGCTCCGGCAAGACCGCGGAGCTGCTGCACCAGTACGGACAACACAAAGCGATGACCGAGCAGAAGTGGAGCAAAGAAGAATTCATTGCCCACTTTGGGAAGAACTATCTCGACGAGGCGCAGATCTGGGGGATCGAGCACCCGGACGACAGCTGGGACAACGAGAGTGCCTTTCAGCTCGTGGAGGAAGGGGCGGTGCTGCCGTTTTGAAGGACGAATACATCTGTTATCGAACGCAATGCAGGTATCATTCCGGCAATGTGAGCGGGTCTGACGGGAGCTGCAACTACTTCTTCATCACCGGCGAGACCAAGACGAGCCTGGGCGAGGCGGACATCACGAGGAAATGCGGGCTTTATAAGCCGGGGACGGCGCTGCGGGTACGGGCGCAGCCGGTCGTGCTGCGCGGGAGCTCTCCGAGGAGGGAGCCGAAGCAGCGAGCGGGGCGGCTTTACGACTGGGCGCAGTTCCGGGCACTCTGGGATGAGGGCAAGAACGACCGGGAGATTGCGCGGACGATCGGATGCAACCCGGACACGGTGCAAAAGTGGCGGCACAGCGCGGGACTCCCGCCGAGATACCGGCAGGAGATCGACCGAGTGCGGCTGAAGGAGCTGTGGGAGGCCGGGATGGACGATCCGCACATTGCGAAGGAGCTCGGCGTTTCGACGATGTCCGCATGGCGGGCGCGAAACGGGATGGGACTACCGACGCAGAAAGAGAGGGCGAAGGAATGAGAACGTGCAGGGGGTGTCCGCACATCGCCCTTGACCAATGGCCGCAGGGGAAGCAGGCGGTGCGCTGCCTGTACATCGGGAACGGCGACAGGTTCGGGCGAGTGCTGCACGTTGTGCGGGACGGAAATCCGCATCCGGACAGCGTGAGGACGCCGAAGTGGTGCAAAAAGGAGCGGGACGGGGACGACAATCCCTCAGTCGGCTGCGCCGACAGCTCCCTTTGCACAAGGGAGCCGAACCCCTCCGTCAGCTGCGCTGACACCTCCCCTGTTAGGGGAGGCAAGAGCGTGGGCGGGAGCCTTAGAAAGAAAGGAGAACATTGAATGATTCCGAAGGAGACGAAGTGCAAGTACTGCGGGCGGCCGGTTTTGTTCGTGCCGGGGCCGCGGGGGCTTTTGTGCGTGGAGGCGTCGCTGACGCCGTACCGCTTCCGCCGAGCGGCGGAGAGCAGCCACGACATGGTGACGCTCTACACCAACAGCGGCACGCCGCTGCCGGTGATCGAGTGCGAGGAGGACGAAATGTGCGGGGCGGCGCACAAGTTCCATTTCTGCCCGAACAAGAAGAGAGAGAGGAAAACGAAATGAGCAGGAGCAAGGCAATGTTTATCACGTCGATGGTGATGGCGCTTCTGGCGGCGGTGATCTACTTCGTGTGGCGCTACGGACGCGGGTTCGGGATCATCGAGGCGCTGTTCGCGCTCTACGGCTACGCCTCATTCGCCGCCGACATCTGCCGGTGGATGCGCCTGCCGGACGCGGCGATCCTCCAGAGAGGCGGGCGGCACGGATGAAGGCTTGCCCGTTCTGCGGCGCGGAGGCGCGGCGCTCCATAGCACCGGCGAAGGGGCATCCGATGGGGACCTACATCGCCACGATCCGCTGTGGGAACCCGCACTGCGGCGCGGAGATGCACACGCTGTATCCGGCGCCGCCGTGGACGAAGGACCCCGTGCGGCAGGCAAGGCTTGAAATCGAGAGACGGTGGAACAGGAGGTGCGGGAATGGATGAATACATAAAGCGCGATACGGTGATTAACCATCTGGACGCTTGCATGGATACGATATGGAAGCCTGAAATTGTCGCATTGAAGTGCTTTGTTGAAGGGATTCCTGCCGCCGACGTTGCGCCTGTACAACAGGGGCAGCGGATTGCCGAAGGGGAAGAACAAAACGATAGAAGGAAATCAATGGGCCGACTGATTTCTGCTGACGCATTGATAAAGAACCATTTTTCGGACGAACACAACATTGCTTTGTCTTATGCCAACAAGATATGGATGCGGCAAATCATAAATGCTGAGCCGACCGTTGACGCCGTTCCGCGAGAACTTTTTGACAAGCTGCTGAAAGACATGTGCGAAATGTGCTTCATGTGGGGTGATGGGCTGTGTCCATTTTGCAAGTGGAAGGAGTACCGGACAGATGCAAATGAACCGGATGGAGCATGATCTGTGGGTGCGGGCGGTGAACGAGCTTTGCCGGGCGTGTCCGTTTACGGCCTGCCCCGGACAGACGAAGTGCGTGAGGCTTGCGGAGCGGATCGTGGAGATGAAGGAGGAACTGTAATGAAGGAACAACTGTGCGACATCTGCGGGAACAAAATGGCAGAGCATGCAACGGATGGCTTACCGTCTCGGACGAATCCGGTGTATGTAGGCATAACAAGCAGCAAAACGAGCAAGGAGCCAGAAAGCGGTAGAACCTTTACGTTTTACGATGTGTGCGATTCCTGCGCTGTGAAAATCCGCAATCATAGCAATGATGAGTACGCAAGGGCGTTTGCTGCTTTTATCAACGGAGAGAAGGAATGAAGGAGCGGGTTTTGTGGGCTTGCGGGGCGTGTGCCGCTGCGGCGGCGCTGCTCGCGGTGCTGGGGTATATCTTTTAGCCGAAACGGGCGGAAGGCCCGTCGTATGGGAATGGCCGCCCATGCCTGATGATGGCAGGCCGAAGAAAGGACGGATGTGTATGTCAGCTGTGGAAAAGATCGAGCGGCAGCAGGCGAAGGAAAAGGGGCGCACCGCCGCGTGGATGGTGGGAGAGCAGCTCAAGGACATGGCCCGGCGGGAGCCGGAGAGCGCGGAGCTGCTCGACAAGGATCTCGATATCCCGGAGATGAGCATCCAGCAGGCCGAGAAGAAGATCAAGGCCTACGCGGATGCGCACAAGACCGGGAGCTTTGCGTGCGTGACGCCGGCAGAGGCCGAGAGAATCTTGCGGGAGTTTTACGGATTGACGGCGCGGGCGGAGCAGAGCGGCGCCCCTACGGGCGACAATGGGGGCGACGCCGAAATCATCGATCTGGGGGCGTTTTTATGACGCTCTCGGAAACGCCGCCGGAGGGGCTGCTGGACTGGATCAAAGCGCAGAAGCTCGACTGGCGGGACTATTTCATCTATCGCGCCGGATGGCAGACGGATCCGCTGACGGGCCTGCGGCACAAGTGCGTGGATGCCGTATGCTCGGCGTGCGGGGAGACGGTAAAGCTCTACTATGTGCCGGGCGGGGGCTGCGGCCGCGCGGGATACAGCACGCCGTTCGGGTTTCTCCACCCAGTGAGCGGGGACGCGCTCGCAAGCGGCGACAAGCTCGCCTGCCCGATGTGCGGCGAGGAGGTGGAGGCAAAGCATGTGTCCTCGGCGCAGCAGCTTGCGCGGTACGTCTGGCCGATGACGGCGGAGGCACAGGGCGGGAAGCTGCTGCTCTATCTCTGGCGGGTGTGCCGGGACGTGGAGAAGAGCGGGCGCGTCACATGGCGCGTTGACCCGTGGGAGGTGTACGCCTTCGGCGGGACGAGCGCCGCGCGCTGGCGGCACTGGCAGAAATACATGTACTCGACCTACATTCTCCCCGGCTGGGAGGAGCGAAAGCGGTTTGCCGACACGATGTTCGACGTTGATCTCGTGTACTGCCCGGAGGGGCTGGCGAACATATACGCGCAGACGGAGTGCGCCAACTGCAAGCTGGAGACATATATGGGCGTGGAGACGGAATACCGATTTCCGGTCGCATGGATGAAGATATGGCAGCGGCACAGGAACGCCGAGGCGCTGACGGCGCCGAACGCAAGGAGGCTCACGGCGGCTCTCATCGCCGAGGGGAAGCGCTCTCCGGCGTATAACAAAAACTGGTCGGAGAAGACCGACGTGCTGCACGGCGTGGACTGGAAAAGGAAAAAGCCGCACGAGCTGCTGCGGCTGACGAAGGAGGAGCTTACCTACTTAAACGGCGCGGAGGACGCGCTGAAGCGCTTGAAGGCGCTGATGCTCGCGCGGAAATATAACGTTCCCTGCCGTCTCGGCGAGGAGGTCACAAGGGTGACGGAGGGGCAGCAGGAGGACTTTTTGAAGCGCGGGGTGCTGCCGGGCAAGGCGGAGCGGTATCTTGACCGGCAGGCGGCGCGGTATAAAAGCCGGCTGTGGCCGGGGTATCTGCTGGACTACTGGAACATGGCCGAGAAGCTCGGCGAGGATCTCACCGAGCGTGACGTGATGTGGCCGCAGAATCTCAAGCGGGCGCACGATCAGATGCAGGAGCAGAAGGCCGAGGCCGCCGAGAAACGGCGGGAGGCTTTTCAACAGCGGTATGAGCGCATGAAAAAGTACGCATTTACCGACGGGGACATTCTCATCCGACCGTGCGGAACGGAGGAGGAACTCATCGCCGAGGGCAAGGCGCTGCACCACTGCGTCGCCTCCTACGCCGAGCGGCACGCGCGGGGAGAGCTCACGATCTTCTTTATCCGGCGGAAGGACAAGCCGGATGAGCCGTGGTATACGCTCAACTTCAACGAGAAGCAGCTCTCGGTGACGGAGAACCGAGGCAAGTGCAACTGTGCGCGCACCGACGAGGTACGAAACTTTGAAAATACATGGCTGGAGTGGATGCGCTCCGGCCGGAAACGGAGGACAAGCGCAGCGTGAATGATTTGATTAAAACGGAGGATATGACGCCGGAGCAGCTCGGCGGCGAGATCCGGCTGCTGACGCGGCAGGCGCGGCAGATGGTGCTGGAATACGGAATCCAAATCGGGTACCGGTTACAGCTTGCGAAGGACAAGGTAGGCGAGGACTTCGCCGGATGGGTAGAGCGGGAGACGGAGATCAGCAAGTCGAGCGCTTACCGGTTCATTAAGCTCTACAACGAGTACGGATCCGCGCAGGGGTCGCTTCTGGGCGTGGAGAACATTTTCCCAACGTTGGGAAAAATCAGTGTTTCCAATGCTTTGCGGCTTCTTGCCGTGCCGGAGGAGGAGCGGGAGGACTTCGCCCGCGAGGTGGACGCCGAGCACATTTCGGCCCGCGATCTGGAGGAGGCGATCCGCGAGCGGGACGAGGCGCGAAAGCATCTCGAGACGGCGGACAGGGAGCTCGGAGAGACACAGAAGGCGCTCCGGGACACCGAGGCCGAGCTTGCCGAGACGAAGGACGCGCTGGAGGACCAGCGCGTGAAGCGCGAGGACGCCGAGGACGCGGCGCAGAAGATGGAGGCGATGCTGCGCGAGGCGGAGAGCCGCCCGGTGGAGGTAGCCATTGACGAGACGGCAGTGCAGAGGGCCGTGGAGGAGGCGAAGGCCGCCGCCGCGGAGGAAAAGAAAAAGGCCGTGGCGGAGCTTGAAAAGAAGCTGAAGGACGCGGAGAGCGCCGCGAGGGACGCCGGAAAGAGCGCGGGCGCGGCCGCGGAAAAGGCACGGGCCGAGGCCGAGGAGCTGCGGAAACGGCTTGCGGCTGCGCAGAGCGGGGCAAACGAGGTGATCTTGCTTGTGAAGCTCGCGCAGGAGAACTTCAATCTGGCCGTGGAAAAGCTGCATGTTATGAAGAGCACGGACGGCGAGACGGCGGACAAGCTGCTCGCGGGGACGAAGAAGATCTTGGAAACGCTTATCGGGAGGTGCGGATAATGGCGTTTAATGATGCAGCGCTGGAGCGGGCGCTGAGGGCGGAGACGAAGGGCGGGCTGACGCTATGCGGCGGTGTGAGCGAGCTGACGGTGATCGGCTGCGGGTGGATGGCGGTCATCCCGGAAATTGAGCTGCGAGACCGTCTGCGCGGGACGCTCGGCGCGCTGGTGGAGATGCTGGGGTATATCCCGGGCATGGAGACGGTGCAGATCATGCGGAGCAAGGGAGCATTTGTCGTTAATACCGTGCTGCCGGAGGTCGTGGGTGAGGAGATCGCCGGGTACATAGTAGAAGAAGACGAGGAGGAGATCCGCCCGACCGGACTGCGGCTGGGGTTGGACTTCCTGATGCAGAAGAAAACCGGAGAGATCGTCGGAGTGACACAGCGGGGCGCAAGTCTGGGCGTGCGCCGGTACTCAATTACGCCGAACGGGATCGTCCGGCAGGAGGACGGCGACACCGGCGAACGGCTGTACCGCCGCGGCTATCGACCGCGCGAGGACACGGACAGCGAGGCGACGCTCAAGAAGTGGCGGCATTTGGAGGCAATGAGCTGGTGCGATTGGGACGCGCCGGAGGAATAAAAAACAAGGAGGATAAAAACATGGATTTCAAAAATGCACTCGAGGCAATGAAACACGGGGAGGCGGTGAAGCTGCCGTCGTGGGGCGGCTTCTGGCGATGGGATGCCGAGAAGCGGACCATCATCATGCACACCAAAGAAGGAAAGGAAATGGACATCCGCGAGACGCAGGTCGTGGAATACACGCTGCTGAACGTCCTGTCGGACGAGTGGGTGATTGCCGGGCTTGAAAACTGCCCGGCGCTCGGCGGCATAGCGCGCTTCTCCTTCAGCGAGGCGATAAAGTTTGTCAAGCGCGGGATGAAAGTACGCCGGGCCGGGTGGAACGGACGAGATCAGCACATCGAATTGGCGATAGACATCCGTTACTACAGCGCCACGGACGCGCAGCCGCGCAATGCGTACCATGAGGACATAGGCAGCAAGGCCATCGTGTTCTGCGGGACGCGGGGAGAGCAGATCGGCTGGCTGGCGAGTCAGGCGGACATGCTGGCGGAAGACTGGATGCTCTGCGAATGAGGTGTGAAGAGTGCGTACATTGGCCGCCGAGCGCTATGAGCGGGAAACCCTGCTGTTTCTGCTATCCGAACACGCCGATGAACTATTTTCAAAGGAAGGAGGAACAGAAGGACATGGGAAACACGGAATTTACGGAAAAGGCAAAGGAACTCGTGCGGGAGTACACCACTGATCACCTGGACAAAGCGGACGAAACGCCGGTCTTTGAGGTGTTTGTGGTATGGAATGCCTACATTCTCGGGAACGCGAAGGCGCTTCTCTCGACGACGCTGCCGGATGGTATGTATTACGAAGTAACATACAACAAGGCGAAGAACGAGATCTATCTGGACGCCTACAAGCACGCCGAGAACATCTGCTACACCATCTGAAATGCGAAAAAAAGCCCGCCGGGAGACCGGCGGGGGGGGCGTATGACGGGAGTTAATGAGAGGGACGGCCGTACTCGCGTTCCATGGCGGAGCGGGTGACGACCCATTGCTTGCCGAATTTCTGGACATCGACGCCGACGGTGAGCTTACGGTATTCCACGGCTTTGCGCAGGGCGCTTTCGCTGAGACCCCATAGGCCGGTGGCGTCGGCGAACGAGAGAAGACCGGAGAACGGGCTTTCGGCGGCGACGCCGTGCTCCCACAGCTCCTCGGCAGAGATGTCGATCTCGTCCGACCACGAAACGCCGTAGCCGCCGGGATCGACGGCGGCGGAAGCCCAGAACGCGGGAGACTCCCGCAGCGGGGCGTAGACCTCCATGCGGTCGAGGAGCGGGCGGAAGTCGTAGGATTTCACGGAGCCGTCCGAGAAATTGGCGAGGAGCGTATAGTCCGGGAGCGGCGTGACGGATTTGAGCTTGTGAAACATGAGATACCTCCTTTACGGAAAGCTCCCGGCCTCATTCCAGAGGCGGGAGCACGCGGAACGACTGCGTTTTCCACATGGTGAGAAGCTCCTGCTGGTACGCGGAAGCCCATTCGAGGACGAGCGCGCGGGCCTTTGCGGGGAGGTCGCATTCTTTGAACGTGAGCGTATTGAGATCAAGGACACCGTTCTTTTCCCCATAGAGAATGTGGACGTGCGGGGGATTATGCTCCCCGCCGAGAAGATACATCTTCACGATGATCCCATAAAATCGGGCGATTACCGGCATGATATTGCCTCCTTTCGTTTCTGACTATATTATATCACGATACCGTGACACTTGCAAGAGGAAAAACGAGGAAATTTCCGGTTTGATTTCTGCTGCCGGGGAGCGGCGGCGGAAATGAGGGCGGAAAGACTCCCTCCGTCAGCCTTTGGCTGACACCTCCCT
>ENA-OPFG01000379-OPFG01000379.1-human-gut-metagenome-genome-assembly--contig:-NODE-379-length-30075-cov-32.532045_pt1 | contig 30075 bp, 24 predicted proteins | sample MGYA00241304_ERZ501542 | MGnify/ENA primary metagenome ERZ501542 (study PRJEB25962, sample SAMEA2042427) | human gut metagenome | biome: human gut; feature: human-associated habitat; material: faeces...
GATGAAGGCGCAACGCCTTCTCAATCCGTTCCTTCATATCCTCTTGGTAATCAAATAGCTTGATTTCCTTCATTATTTAAGGGTCTCGTTAACTTTACTCCAGTCTCTATTCATCAATTCCTCGATGATGCTATGAATCTTCAAGGCATATTTTGTTCTAGGGTGATTACCATACTGTGTTCCTCTCAGAATACCTTCATAGAAGATGGTTACGATGATTTCAGTCTGTTTTCTGAACGTCGTATATTCATATTCATCATATTTCTTGTTGTGCCAATAGTAGGAACTTGCCCAATAGCGCTTATGGTTATCCAGCATCTCCGATGCCAGGAAACCATACTTGACGAGTGTTGCCTTCTTGGTCTTCATCAGTTCATTCATCTTGCTGTGGAACAACAGAAAGGCATTGAACGACATTCCTTCCATGATGGCTTTCCATTCTGCACTCTTCTTCTTGACAAGAGCTTGGTCTGCCTCCACCTTTGCCGTGACCTCATCCTCTTGCTTCATCCGTTCTTCCAGATAGGTGGTATCCCATTTCCTCCATATCAGTTTCTTGATATACCCATCCAGTTCCAAGGCAAACTTACCTTCTTCTGTCTCTTTGACATGGTATTTCTCTTCCAACAACGGTGTACGCATCTTCGACGTAATCTGATATACTGTTGTTGTAATCCGCAGTCGCTCAGTACCGGCATCTTCTCCTGCTATCACCTTATCACCCAAGATAGAAACGGTTTTCTCCAGTTCTTCCAACTTTTCATCAGTAAAGAAACCATATTTCTTCAACTTCCTCATCATGCCATAGATTTCAAAATACAAGGCATTACTGAATATGACAAAGTCCATGTCTTTCAGCGTTTTCGTGAAGAAAAATAAATAGGTACTGACAGGGTACATCTCCATATTCTGTGGCATTTCTATTTCCTCTGGCAACTCCACTCCCGAAGCCTTACCGTCTTCTCTCGCTGTCGATATAATCTCGCCTGTCTCAGGATTCCTGGCATCCAGATAATTGCCGAAGTCAAAGTTCTTGTCTATCTCGTCAATACCAGTTAATTCCTTCAGCAATATCTTCGGCTGCTTGGCATCACTCTTCATGATTTCCTTGAACACGTCCACGCTTGCCATGCACAGATTACCCACAGCAGAGGCAAACGCCACGTTCATCAGCAGATTGCCATGCAGCAGATCATCGAACTTTTCTCCATAGATGCGCATGGAGATATACCATTCCTTGGGATTGCCCTCAAAGCCGATGGGGGAGATGTGGATGTCCTCAGCCGTATCGGTATGCTGTCCATACAGACTGCTGATGACAGGATATTTCTTCCGGAAATGTTTTTTGATGATCTGTTCGTAACGGTCATAACCATTCTCTGCAAAGTCTAACACATGCGCCCATCGACAGCATGCCATGATATATCCGTCATGGTTCAGGAAGTTCATGTTGAAGTACTGGTGTTCGTTGATTCTCACCGTCACCTCCAACTGCTTATGGGTTTTCTTATTGAACGCAAACGTACCTTCAGACGGAAAATCCAAAGGCACACTGGTTGTGAACACTGGTAAAATTATAGGTGCTTCTCTCATTGTTTCTGTTTCATTATTGGTGTAGTTGATAATTTACAGGAGTGCTTTCTCCATGTCATTTGGCTCACGAGTCACAGCCATCGGTTCACCTTCAAATGGTGTCTCTGGCATCAAGTCCATCAACTTTTTCTTCATGCCCCGATGATTGGGGTATTGTCCTGCTGTCTCTGCGATATAGCGGCATACCTCCTGGCGTTTCTCCTCGTGGTTCCATATCTTGACAGCTTCCACCAGGGCTTGATAGCTGTCGAATATCAGTTTCCCGATACGTCTTTTGTATTCGCCTACCAGTTCTTGTATGTCATCACGGTTGATGAGCAATGGTATATGCTTGCACAGCGCCATGGCGATGCCATAAGCAGCATCAGGCCTGTTCTTCTCCAATATCTGTGGGATGGATTTCTTATGCCATCGTTCCAGCAGACGCAACAGAGCCGTAAAGTCATCATTATCTCTTGGCTCAAAGCCCACTTCCTGCATCAGATATTTGGAGTATTCCTCTTCATAGTCCACGCTCAGCCCTTTCGGAATATAGTTGATTCTCGGTCGCTCCATCTTGGCGCGATACCGTTGCTTCTCCATAGACCGTTTCCGCTGCTCGTCCCATTTTATGCGCAACAGCTTTTCTTCCCTTATCTGGAGTTCAATATCCCTGAACTCTGATGTATTCATCACTTCTGCCTTCAGATACTTCTTGATGACTTTTTTCAGATAGCGTCGCCATGCCTCTTTATTCTCTTCGGTAACGAATGGTGGACATTGCTCTCCGTAGAAGGTGTGCCAGGTGAATGGCTCGAAGTCAAGGTGCCAGAGGAATGATTTGTGTTGGGTGTTGTTTGGATTCATAAGTTTTTTCTTTTCAATTCGATATGGCAGACATTATTGTTCTACAAGTCTTCCTCACTTTCCTCTCTATTGGGCAGAGCAACTTGTTTGTTTATATGTTTCATGTTTCCTGGATGCATTCTATTGTCATTAGAAACCAGTTTTGTATATCCTAACAGTATCATATCCTTTGTCCTAGCTATGTTCGCTTCAGACATAATGCCATTAGCATACATACTTTTCAAAGTGTCCAAAGTATTCCCATAGTAGAACGAATGTTTGTCTAATTCTGTCATGTATTTTCTAACGACATCCTGCCAACCATCAGGTTGCTCATGAATCACAATGCAGACAAGCAAGTGTTTTATGACAGAATTTCCCTCTGTGGCGATTTGGTCAAATATTAGTTGAGATAACTTTGACGAATATATGTTGTCTTTATACCACAAGACTAAATTATATGGAATTGTTGCAATAACAGCAATTAGCAACTTATTAGGATCATCTCTTAGTTCATCAAATCCTTCGGTTAAAGCCAATCCGAAGCCATCATATCTGGCAACACCATCCTTTGCCAATGCTGGAGCCATTAGATATATAACACGAATGGTATCATACCATGCATTGGTAATCGCTGTTAAAAGTTCAACTTTCTTTTCAGGTTCAATGTAATCACTATTACGTAAAGTCTTCGATGCAATCCCTATCATTTCCTGTAAATAGTTGACAGAATAGTTCTCAAAAACTTTATAAACTGACTGATGGAAAGGGGCAGAAGGATTATAGTTGTTATCAGTTATTGCATCTTTGATTTCGTTAGGCAATTTCGTTTTTTGTAGAGTTGTTTCCAACTGCTGTATAGCCTTTGTTGTCTGCTCGTCTGTTGTTTCCAATCTCAATTTTGAAAACGGATTTATACCTTCTGGCATACCAACTTTTTCGTGAACTTTCTTGGATATTCGAACAATGTCATTGGTAACAACTTCCGCTGCATCATTTCTCGTGCGGTCACTTCCTGTATAAAATTCCATTACTTCAGGATAGTGGGCATAATTTTCATTCTCTAAAATGAAGTCAGCAAAGTCTTTACTTTTAGACATACGCATAGCTGCAAAATAATAAACCCAATATGCAAATCTAAAACCATAAACATTTGGTTCGTATTGACAAATGATACGGTTCTTCAGCAAAATCTCAAACAGATAGTTTACATCAATTGTTATTTTCTGAGCCTTGCAGAAATCATAAAGGACATCACAGAAAATCTTACCACTAAAATAGAATTCTTCATTTCGAATCATTTGTTCACAATAATATCCCAAGGCGAATTCGCAATCTTTTTCATCAGGCAAGGATTTGTAGTTTGGAACATCCTCGTTATCAAATATTATACGTAAAACTTTTTCTGTAACTGCAGTTCTGTTTACAGGATTCTCATCAAAAGAATTACTAAACACTTCCAACAATGTGATGCAATTCAATGGCGTACGATGCATATTGAAATTCTGAATATCATCATCCAATCTTTTCAAGACGATGTCATTTTGTCCTATATGTTTGTGTCTATTATAAATCTCTACCATTGAACGAATTTGGCAAGTCTGCAATGGAGCCATATACAGAACTGCAAAATCAAATTCTGTTGTTGCTATATTTTCTGTTTCAATCAAAGTCTTCTCCAACATTGGACATAAAATCAATATTGGAATATTTGGGTATTCTTGTGTTACAGTTGTCAATATCTGTTTGGCATCCTTATTAGACAACATCCAATTGTCTATAATGATACGTTTAACATTTTCTGTTTTCTGTGAAAACGCAAGAAGTTGTGCGTCAACAACTTTCTTCACTGCACCCTTTCGTATCAATCCAGCATCAATATATAGGCAGAATTCCTTTCGTTCTTTCCATAGCTTTAAAATGAAATGCCATGCGAAAGAAGATAATCCATACTGAGCTGGCGTAATAATCTTCAGGTTATTGGGCGTATTCATTAAATCAGATTCATCATACAAATTGTTTCTTTTGAATCTGTAAGACCTATCAAATCTATCCAAGCTGAAATATCTGTCTATCCAAATCAAAGGCTGATCTCCATATACATTCATAGTGTCTCTAAAACGCTCGTTCAACATGATTGAAATAGGGTCGCTAACAAATGTTTTTGGACTGTCAAACTTGATAACTCCTTCTTCATCTTCTGTGAAATCAATACCCTTGCGGAAAGAGTTGCGACTGGAGAACCATTCCCTATATGTTATCTTATCAACTGCATTATCTTTCAACTCTATAATGCAATATCCCAACTTGTCAGTTTTGTCAGTATAAAACTGTGGTGCCATACACCAGATGAAACTGTCTGAGTTATTATTGTTGCATAGGATATTTTGCTCATGTGTATGCCCTGTCAGAACTAAGTCAAAATGTAATTTCACTATCTTTCTCAATTCAGAAGCAGCCCATTCCGTTAGGAATTCGAATGGATGATGTAAAACTAGAATTTTCTTTTTGGAATTGACATTTACCCATTGATACAATGCTCTTGTTGCGATATTTAATCTTCCCTTGTCATCCTTTAGCAAAGGATAGTCTGAATCGTCAATTCCAGCAAATGAAGTCAGCGAAGAATTTAGACAATAAACACTCCATTCATCGTTCAATTCTATCTGATAACCAATGGAATTGTAATGAGGACATTCTAACTTTTCTTTCAGAAAGTTCTCGTAATTCCCAAATTTCTTTGTTAACAAATTGACCTGAGTCTCGCTTTCCAACAAGTCATTGAATTTACATTCGGTAAAGTCTTGACTGACAATAGAAGAGTAAACGATTTTGTTTTCCTCTATGCTTGTTCTTTGGATGTCGTGATTTCCTGGAACGCAAATGATATGTTCTTTCTTGATACCTAATGCCATAAGTGGAACTATCATATCATTCCAGAAATTGTCATATGATTCTTTATCATCAGCCTTCTGCACCAAGTCTCCACCAACAAAGACAAATGCGTCTTTGTGCGGAATCTCTTCAAGTTGCTTTTTTGCATCACGAATGAAGGCATTGATGACGACACCTTCATTTTCTGCTCTTTTACCAGTAAAATGGATGTCCGATATGTATAGGATTATAGTATTCATAATTATATTCTTTTTAACCAATTTATAATTTTCTGCAAAGGATTATTGTTATGCAAGTGGCGTTCTTCTGCCACGTGTGCGTTTTGCAGTACATCGTTTTCTGCCTCTAACTGGCTTTCTTGTTCTCTATCTTCAATAAAATGATAATACGCTACTATCACTTCCCTTATCTGCGTATTGGCACATCTTCTGGCTTCTTTTGCCAAGAGTTTCACAATAATATATGAAGTAAATGTCACTACGACGGCTCCGAGGATACTAACTATAATATTCTCTCCCCACGAGGGAATCTGTACGCCACTCCAGCCGCCCAACCATTGACAGAAAGTATTACACCATTCTTTCCACACAGAGAAATACTTGACCAAAATCGTTGCTGCAAGAATGAAGACGGGTGGAATCAGTCCTTCATATATAGCTCTTAGCACCCAAGAACGAGAAGCAAATACAAATCTACTTCGGCAGTCTTCGTCTTGCGAATTATCCAATCTCATCCACATATAGGAATAGGCTGCACTATAATTATCTTTCAGCAGTTTCTTGATAGTCTCACCTTGGAAGTCAAAACACTGGGCTGTTTCTTGAAATTTGGATTCAAAATCCTCATCATTCGTTTTCTTATCCCCAAAGTGCTTCATCATCCAATATCGGAACTGCTTACCAGCTATCCAACTTATCATCCCCAACACGTATGCTATAACAATACATATTATTATAGATACCGTTACCTGGTCTTTATGAAACACAAAACCTTTCAAGTCTGGAAACGCATATACCAACACCCCCAACATGGTTGCACCTGATACCAAGTACGACATATCGAAGATATTCAACGCCCCAGTCACTGTGTCAAATTGTTTTTGAAAATCCATTGCCTTATTTCTATTCTCCTTTTATCAGTTCAAAATCGTAAGCCTTCTTTTTCTTGTAATCCACGATTCGGTAATTCTCTCCTTCTTTCTTTACATTAGCAAATTCTCTCTCTGTAACATTCATGACATCAAAAGAATTTCTTGAAATACCAACTATATGATATTGCTGATGATCGGCATAATCATAGAAGATTGTATGTCGCCCAGCCACATAGTTTTTCTTATCATACCGAAAAAAGAACAAGCGAGAATTAGTCATTGATTCAGACAAAAAAACAAAATGCTCTTTAGTCTGTTGACAATACAAGGTAAATATGCCATTCAATTCCTTTACATTCAGATATAATGCATAGCCAGCAACTATGACACTCAGATTCGCTACCGTCATATCTCAACCTCCAAATTTAAAGTATTCGCCATTCTTGATCAAATCCTCAAGGATATGCATACGTTCCGTATAGCCATATCCCTTTTGCTCTAGATAGGTTGCAATACGGGCATACTCAATATAGATGTTCGTCATGAAAATACCAGGATCGTCACTTCCCACAACTATCGGTGGAGTCAACATTCCTTCCTCATCAAGATCCTCACCAAGCCATTTTTCCAAATGATGCTCTTTGCTTTCACGATAAAAACTGATGGCAGTGTTGCTCGTCAACAGGACTTCCAAGGCGACACCTTTCATGGCAATCTTGTTGAGCACCAGCTTTTGAATATGATACAGATTTTCTGCCGTAAAAAGCCCTTTCTCAATATCCACGTCGCAGAGTTTGTTATATTCCGTCTTCACTTTCGTATCGAAATGATACTTCTGATAAAGTCTCTTTGCAGCCGTATTGTCCTCGAACATTCTCGTCACTTTTTCCATCTCCGCAAAGTCAAACTTATCTATATGGGTGTAGCCCCGGAGGATGTCACCATCATATTTTCTGAAAGCCCAGGCATCCGTCATTTCCTTGATGCTGTTGAATGTGCCATAGATTTCTTTATGTAAATCCATAATCCGATTATGAAGTTTGGGCAACAACTGTATCAAGTCGTCATATTTGTTTTCATTGCCGGAAATCAAATGGTAGGCAACAATCAAATCGTCCAACCATTCACCCTTCCGCATTTTCACCATCTTTCCAATACGGTTCATCCAGAGCGAAGGTTCTATTCCTGCCGCCGTACCATGACCGATGCGGTCGCCTTGTTCCATATCCAAGAAATCCACAGCTTCCACCATCATACGAAGACCGCTCAACAAATGTACGAAGTCCTCACCTGCATGAAAAGTAATCTGAATGTCTTTCTTCCTTTCTCTCCATTTCTTGCGGAGCCAATTAAAGGTCGGTGCAAACACCTCTGGTCCGGCATCCATCTCGTTGGCTGCGACATCAATGCCCACCACCTCACACTCTTTGATTTTCTTGTATGAAGCATATAGCATCATCAAATAGAGTGCATGACCTTTTCTTCGAATACCTTTACGTAACTCCCGGTGTCTTATCTGTTTGTCAGTTGGTTTTGTATCTTTCTGCTTGATAAAGTGAGCCACCAGTTGAAATTTGGGAGCAAAGTCTTTGCCGAACTTATCCACCAACCTTGTCTTGTAACTTTCATATCCTTTTATGATACCCTGCACTAAAGCTAGATTTTCATAGAGTGTACCCTTTGGTGAAAACCGTCCCTCAATATGCTTCAGAAACAGGAAGTCATTGTCGTAGCTCAGTTGTCTCAGGCGGCTTTCTATATTCTTTTCCTCATGTCGCCATCTGAATCCGTTTTCAGTCACCATTTGGAACTGCTTGAATCCCTTTTGCCATTCCTGTTGTACCATCATCTTGTGAATACTGCCAAGAATCAGGATGAGATGATGAAAGCTCTTCACGGTCTTCCCATCCAATTCTCCAGCATCCATCAGTTTGAGAACTTTCAAATAGAAATATGCCCCGACAGCCAACTGCGGATTGTCATTTTTCCCGTATGAAGGATGCCAATATTCGTATGGGAAAGAAAAAGGAACTTTTCCCTTGGAATATTTGGGAATCGTATGAATGATTGAATTCAACAGTTTCTTTCCTGTTCGTATCCTGTTCACAAAGTCATTCAGAGGCACTGTTGTCAACTGTTCCCTCTGCATCCTCACGAAATACTTGTTCCAGGCAGACTTGAATGAAAATATCCATTTCTCCACATTTCCGATTTGCGTCCACCAGATATAATCAGTCTCAGCGGTACCGTTGATATGGATATGCAGGTCTATCAATCCCTGTTCATCCGTCACCATTTTTTCAAGGTTGCGGTTGTATGGGCGTTTGGTTGCAGTGGAAGCAAAGTTGCTCTTCAGTACTTCACGAAAGAACTTACACTCATCCTTTTCAAACTCCCTATCATCCAAAAAGAAAGCAGCCTCTATCAACAAGGGTGGAAATACTCTTACCACCTCCATCCATTCGTCAAGCATATCTTTCTTTACGTACAGGTTACCTTTCAAGTACATCAAGTAACGCTCCGCCAGGTATTTCAACGATTTGACAATGAATTGCGACAGGCTACACTCGTCATTACAACCCAACTCTCGCATTTCCTCCTCAAAGGAACCTTCAAAGCAATAATCAGGTTGGTACACATCCTTAACCTTGCCAAGCATATAGAGCCGTCGAAGTATATCAGCCATCGATGTTTGCTCACCATGCTCGTAGGCTACTAATGTCCACTCATCATTAAGGAGATATGCCGTAAACGGGAGTCTCATAATATACTTATTTTGAAAATTCTAAATACACAGAGTAAAGATAGTCCTCAGCTTGATTGACATCTTGGAATGATTTTGGCGAGTTGTTTTTCAATGCGTCAATTTGTTTAGATATTTCTATATCCTTACGATTCAGTCTTGACAACTCTCTAAGAATTATACGTTGTGAATATTTTAAAGAACGTAGTTTATCTACAATAGTATCCTCGTCTTCAAAAGCCAAATCCTCAAAATTTCTCTTTTCCTTGAGTAAATCACTCAATTGCTTTGCCAATAGTTCTCTTCTTTTTGCAGCAACATTCTTCTTTGACAACTCATTGTTTATATTCTGAATTTCTACCTCTTTATTAAAAAGCTTATCTGCATTATCACGCTCAGCCTTTAAAACAAACTGATTATTAAGATTTTCCGTTTTCTTTTCCTCAAGAGTCTTCTTTTGTTCAGCTAAGATTTTTTGCTGACTCTCTAAAAAGACAAGTTGGTTACACTCAACATTTTCTTTGAGCACATCTTTTGGCACATCTTCTTTTTCTTCTATTTTATCTACAAAATTAAGAACACGTCCTGCTACATAACTTTGCAGCAATGGGCAAGAAATCATCCATTTGGCGAAAGAGTTCTTTTCTTGATGATTTTCTAAGAATCTTTTCCAATAGTTGAACATGAATATATCTACAATTTTACCATCATGTCCCAGTTCTATACCCTTAACCTCTCCATTTACAATGCAATCTTCTACGATACAAGCATTCCAGAATGCAAGAATATAGTTGGAAAAACATTCTCTCATTTCAGCACTCTCATTAACAGTACCATTTGGTGTAATGTCATTAAGAGTATAGTACATTCTCGTAAAGATTCGATCCAAGTTATAAGGTGTCAACCTATCCACTTGACTATAGTCCGAAATCCATTGCCAAAGTATTTCCACATAATCATCAATTGCCGTAGAAGCATCCTCGATATTAAAATTTATCTGAGTTCCAACTTTGTTTCTCAATTTATTACCAGGCTTCAAGTCATTTGGTTCAATATACGTATGTATTTGGGCCAAATGCTGCAACTTGGCTTTAATAACTGCCTTACGCTTCTCTCCATTCTCATCATCTTCTGCATTGATATTTTCCGACACTCTCAATATCTCTGCTATAGCTGCAAACAGGCGATAAATCGAACAAAATTTTGTTTCAGACATATCAGAAGAAATGGTTCTCAATTGAATCAATCTTACCAATAATCCCTTAACACCATTTTGGAGAACCAGGTCTTTATTAATAGCAAATACCCCCGCCATTGTATTCTGCAAATTGCTCTCTGGACGGATGCTTGGTATCATATTCATTTCTGCATTGGCATATGCCAACACATTACCCAATAGTTTATTGGTGCCTGAATCATAGTATATGTGGGCAAAGTCATTCAACTTTGAGCCATCTTCTCCCAAAGAAAGGAGTACCTGACGGATAAAAGACACACGGACCAGAAAATCAAAGGCTATGGATGGATTGGTATGAATCTGGCGAGTACATGAAGTACATAAAGCCAATATGGCATTGTTCAAGCTGTCATCCTCCATATTGGGCATCATGTGACTGCCTGTAGCCACAATCTTGTTGTCTATCAAGAATTTCATAATCCATCCTGCATACATGGATGTCTTTGCCATCAAATGCTTGTTGTCTGCGGCATATTGATTGATATACACCTCAAATACTTTCAGCAGCTTATCCGTCAAAGCTATCTTTTTCTCTTCATCCGATAGCTGAGAGTTATCACGTAAGAAGTCATCATATACAGAAAGCAGTCTATATTGGTTTCTGAAAGGCTGTCTAAGAACATGATTTACAAAGGTAGCCTTGTCCGTTTCATCCATGCTGATGACATCCAGATATGAGAAAATATCCTCATAGATTACCCTCAAGTCTTGGGTCTTACCATTGGAGAAACGTATTGTCACAGAGTATGGTTCAGCCTTATTCTTATCTTTTCCCTGGTTGGTAATGATTCTGTTATAACGATACTTTTCATACACATTATCCAAAAGTATGCGATATTCAGGCTTTATCATCTTTTGGAGATACTGAGTTTCCAAGCGGTTCACCATCTTACGATAGGCTGCTCGTTTGCGGTCGGCGGAAGCAGAGTTCTCACATTCCTTCTCCAAAAAGTCTTTTTCGAAAAACTTCCAATAATTCTGCCTGATAGTCATACCATAGAGATTGGCATCACCAGTCATCACGACAATAATCTGTGGCGAGGTGAAATAAAGACGGATAGTCTCCAATATCTCAAAAGTCTTTTCTATGTTCACATCGCAGTCGTCAAGGATAAACAACAGAGACTTCTTGTTAAGAATACTCAGAGCCACATTGATATAATCATGGAATCGGCGTTCCAAGTCCTTTGCCTTCATGGCAAGGTTCACAAAGTTATCAGCCACATAATCCGCATCCGTCCAATCTGCATACATGCCCAACTTTCCTACACCATCTATGATTGGCAGAGCCTCATACAAAGCTGATGTTGCTTCATCAAAACGTCTTTTATCATTCTCTTTATAATCTTCCATCAAATATAAAAACTTGCCGTGAATGGAAGCAAGGAAGCGAATCATAAAGTTCTCCTTTTTCTGAATCTGGTTAGGCTCAATCACGTCTATGACAACGAGCTTACTACAGTCGATTCCATGATACTCGCCTTGGTTTACATGCTCGCGAATCAACTTCTTCAAAGACTTTACGAAAGTTGTCTTACCAGCACCTCGTCTTGCAAAGATGGAGATGACATCATTCTCCGACTTAATTTTTTGGGATGGATTATATTCTCCATATTCCATCCTCTCTTTGATGATTCTGCAAATCTCATCTAATTGTCTTTGGTGTATCAATGCTTTCTCATCGCATATCAAACCATTTTCCTTCATCTTCTTCATGTCGATGAAGGTAGAATATCTACCGTCATTCATAAGTTTGTAAGTTTTTTGATTGTTATTAATAAAAGGGCTACTAGGCTCCATCCCCAAAAAGTAGCTTAATTAAAAAGGGGAGAGGGAGCCGTTCACCCGTATATCTATTATTTCTTGTTCTTCATCCTCCAGAAGAAGTGCCAGGTTCTAAAGATTGGTTCACAGAGGGCTTCTGCAGGAAAATACGTCACGAGTCTTATATCCCGATACACCCTTTGAAGATTATGTCCAAGCGGAGACTTTCCGAAGCGATTCCGAGCATCATGCTTTCCGAAGTTACCTGCTTCCAGTACCTCATTCAGCACAAACTTACCATACTTCTCATTAGGAGGAACAATAAGTTGACAGGCAGGCATACCGAACACCTCCTGCATGATATACATGATAGCCCCGGCAAACTTCAACAATCCCAACTCCTTCAATTCCTTCTGTACTCTATCCCTAATCAATAATAAATCATCACTAATCAATACATAGTAGTAATCCAGAAGTTGTCTTAATCCAATCCCCTCGTTCATCAAATGCGTAAAGATATGAGTCAACTGAAAAATGAGATTGAATTCCGCCGTCGGAATCACAATCTCCCCTTGCTCTCCCAACATCACCCGATGTGAGAACTGCTCCTCTTTCACCTTCTCATAATATTTCTGAAGTCTGCGGTTATGCCAAAAGCACAGCAGGAAACTGGGGCGATAATGCACTTCAACCTCCATTCCCTTATACGAAGGAAACTCGATGTGGTGATAGCATGCCTTTTCATGAGGCGAGATAGAGCGGACAAAGGAGATAACCCGTTTATCACCACCATCTACCCAGATATCAATATCACCAGGCGTACGGGAATAAGGATTCGGATACATCAATGCATTTCCTTGCCCTTTCAGAATAGAGGTTCTGAATCCCTTCTTCCGAAACCACTCAGAAACATGAATGGCAGCATCATTCAGCCGAACATTCGCTTTCTCCAGCATCTGGCTTTCCGCCATCCATTGAAGTAGCAACTCCTTCTTCATCCCCACATATTCAGCTGGCAACTTCTTGATACCACCAAAGAGAACTCCCACCAGGCATTGCTTCTTGGCAATAGCATATAGCTCCTTCCAATCCGCATCCTTCAAGGAAGCAGGAATCTCCTTTACAGAACCAATGCTGAATCTTAGGAAATCAAAGAAAATCTTTAGTTGTTTGCCCATAAAAAACAACGGTTTTACACTTTTACCCATTGTTGAATATTATAATCAAAACGTTTGATGATTTTAGCAGGTATTCCTGCTACCATACAATCGTCAGGGATATCCTTTGTTACAACAGCATTTGCACCAATAACCACATGATTGCCAATATGAACAGGTTTAACTATCTTCACCCCTGGAGAAATATAACAGTCATTTCCAATGATACTTCCTCCCATACCGATATTAACATCAGCATTAATATTGCAATTTACACCTATGCGACAGGCAGGATTCACTACGATTGTACCATAATGCATGATATATAAACCAGGTCCAAATTGATTCTTGTACAATGTAAAACCAAGTTTATACGACAAATGCTTATGAATGAAATAATGCCATATGGTCATCAAAATAGTTATAGGGTCTCTAAACTTTCGATTAGCCCAATACTCATAATGTCTCAGATTAACGGTGAAACAAAGCCGTGGATTCAAAAGAATTTTTATCCAAGATTTTGCCCCCCCCACACACATGAGATTACGCTTCATATCTTGGCGTATATAGGCGTACATTTCCTTACGATTTTTTATCATAAATCAATAAAAGCATTTCCATAAATAAGAGAGGGATTACTTCCCTCTCATCTTAAAGTATCTATCATATCCTGCAAGCAAAGCCTTACTGGTATGCTCCCAACTCAATTCGTTGATGACACGGTTTCTACCATATTCACCCATCTGCTTACGCTTCTCTGGATTATCAAGCAATTCCAGAATCTTCTTTGCCATATCTTCTGCATCATTTCTCTTAGCATAAAGTGATGCCTCCTGTGCAGAATATCTACCCTCTGTCAAATCAAACTGAACCAAAGGCTTACCCAATGCCATATACTCCAATACCTTATTCATGGTACTCTTGTCATTCATGGCATTATATTCATCTGAGTTAACACAAACATCAGCAGTATTCAAGTAGTCAAGCAAAGTTTGATCAGGAACACGACCGGTAAATTCAACGATGTCGTCCAAGCCCATGTCATGACTCAGTTTCTTCATGTGCTCTACATCAGGACCACCACCAACGATACCCCAGAACACATCATTTCTTCCAGGTAACTCCTTGATATATTTAGCAGCCTTCAAAAGATATTCGATACCTTCCTGCTGACCGATTACACCAAGATAGCCAACCATGAACTTCTTACCACTCTTGATTTCATTCTTTGGTTTCTGAATCTTCAGACGCTCCAACTTTGGACCACTTCTCAATACAAAGACATCCTCTGGTTTCATTCCACCACGCTCTATGGCTATCTTCTTATAACTTTCATTAGTTACAAAAGCAAACTTACAGTGCTTATATGTCTGGCGTTCTAACCACAACTGGCTCTTATAGAACATTCCCGAAGTCTTACCAAACTTAGCCTCATACAACTCAGGACAGATATCATGATGGTCAAAAATATAGTCAACACCCTTATTCTTAAAGAGTTTAGCCACCATCCAAATATCGTCAGGTGGATTACAACCATGTATACAATCGAAGCCTACTTCCTTATAACATTTCTTTGCCAGACGATACTCATGCCACAAAGCTGCGCCATACTCACGAGCATATCCTAAAGCACCATTTCCATCCTTTGGCAATTTATGGCGATAAACATGTACACCCTGCAGGAATTCATACTCCTTGTCATAACCCTTGCCAGTAGGACTAATTACAGAAACTGTATAACCATTTGCTGCCAATGTTGTTGCCTCCTGCCAGACACGAGTGTCAAATGGCACAGGCAAGTTCTCTACGATAATCAATACTTTTCTATCCATATTGTAGTTTTTAATTTATGATCATTTAAAGGATAGCACAATTTGTGCGTTTCGTTCTCCTTTCCATATTCTTCAGAATACCAACATTTCTCTATTGTTGGCTCTATATTTGTCTCTATACAAACAATAATGGCTCCTCGTTGGATGACTGCTTTTCCATTTTCAATTTTTACTTGACAAGCTGGATGCAACACAAAAGTAGCATAACTATCAGTTGTTGCCACCATATCATCCTCAATAACCAATTTGTCTGCCTTATTAAAGCAGAAAGAACGACTATGCTTATTACCATTCTGCCAGACGCATTCGGCAAGAAGGGAATCCTGATTTTCCATCAAATCAGACTTCAGCAGTTTAGTCTCTGCCTTCTTTCCCCAAAGGAAAGCTCCCATCATCTGACTTTGATCCTGGTCCTTAATCCAAACTGTATTATGATTACATGAACGTCGATACTCGTCTCGTTTCTGTATATTGCAATGATAGATATATGTCCCAGGATCACCCAAGATGCAATTGCCATCTAGATAGAGTTGAAAACTCAACGAATCAGCATGACCATGGGCAGCAATACTACCAAAGCCTAACGGAGCATGATCTATACCTATAACAATCTTACTATTTTTGCTTCTCAGGAAAGTATAACCACCTTCTTCAAAAGTCCTACTTTGTGAAGGCTTCCATAAAGGCAATTGCTTTAAGGTTTCGATATCAGTCCCAGAATAGAGCCAAGATATTGTCTCGGACAAATGTTCAAAGCTTTCATATCTTTTCCCCAATACCAAAGAACAAAGTTGAAGAAGATAACGATAATGGCAGATTTCTCCACCTTCCAAATCTAATATCTTACCCTCATCGTTATCACCAAATTCGCAAGCCTTAGTCTCATTCACCATAGAACAAGCTACAAACTCACATTGTTTTTCCATCAACCTCTTCCAAGACTCAGGAATCTTCATACCATAACATTTCATCAGATGCATCACCAAAGCGTATGCCTCCATCCCGAAGGTTTGATAATGCAAAGCCATCTCCATATTTACACCATCCTTATAATTCTGCTTCATCAATTCTTCATCGAGGATGCGGATGGCAAGCTGTGTCCACACCTCATTGCCAAAAGCAAAACCGGCATAGGCGATGGCTGTAGCTTCAACCAGCAAATGATTATTGGCCGAAGAGTATCTGGAATAATGCTGTGCGATATAAGAAGCCATATTCTTGATGCCATTCTCCATATCCATAAGCAAGGCACCATTAGCAGTATATCCTTTCTTGCGAAGAAAAGCCAAAGCTACAGTCCATTGGATACAACGGATAGCAACCTCCATCACACTAGTCCAAGAAATACCATGGAGGAAAGGATTCTTTTTGTTCCAATCCGAGAACAACCATTCTAGTTCTTTAGCATATTTATCCTCTCCTGTAGCATAATAAGCCTTAGCTAACAAGGCAAACTGGAAGTGTCTATTCAACTCCCAATTCGTTCTTGCATCACCTATTTCATCTTTCTGTTTATAACTTAAGGAATAGCTGAAATCCGCCCCCCATTCTTTATCTGTCTGGAATCCTGCACTCCATCTTTCCTTATATATATGATAATCATACCCACCAAGGATATGTATATCTGTATTCAGATGGAAAGCAATATTCCTGAAATTCAGACCAACATGATCGGGATCAAATTTCAGAGATTGTAGCCGACTATCGAAAAGGTAAGCCGTTACGGCTACATCACGCTTACCAAAAAGCTTCTTTTCCTGCCCTTGCAGATGTTTTTGTTGAAGCCTCCAACCGACTTCCGGCAAGTTCATAGCCCGAAGTCGATTGAAGTACCATTGTAATTTACTCATCAATGATTGTTAATCATTAATTACTAATTCATTTTCACTAATTAGAACTCTGTTTGTTTAAAGTTCATCTTATGCTCTTCATTCTGAGCTTCATGATTCTGATTGATGTCTCCCCAAGAGATACCCTCATACTTGCCATTATAGTCAACCTCTTTCCACTGGCGAACCAAGTCAATGACAATCTTGTTTGGATAATTCTTCAAAACATCCTCGAAGTCCTTTTCCTTATTAGTTACCACAAGCACATCGCTGTTCTTGCATACATCATCCAAGTCGGCAGTAACGAAATGCTGCAAGTGTGGAATCTTAGCCATGATAAAGTCCTTGTTGGTACCAGTCAACTCAGAAATCTTCACGTTACGGTCGTAAATCTTGATTTCAAAGCCCTTACCCAACAAACTCTCAACAACATCGACGATAGGAGAACAACGCAAATCATCGGTACCAGCCTTGAAACTCAAGCCCAAGATACCAACCTTACGCTGACCTTGATTCATAATAAGTTGAACTGCACGTTTTTTCTGATTCTCATTACTCTGGAAGATGCTCTCAATAACAGGTACATCTACATAGTTGTCATGTGCCAAGGTCTTCAAAGCCTTCATATCCTTAGGTAAGCAAGAGCCACCATAAGCGAAACCAGGCTTGAAATAGTAAGGAGAGATATTCAACTGCTTATCCTTGCAGAAAATTTCCATTACCTTATGAGAATCAACGCCTACAGACTTACAGATGTTACCAACCTCATTACCGAAGACGATTTTCAATGCATGATAAGTATTATTTACGTACTTCATCATTTCAGCCACCTTGATATCTGTACAGATAAACTCAGCATTGATATGCTCATACATCTCACGGAATACCTTTTCTGCATACTCAGAATCTGTACCAATCAATGTCAATGGTGGATTGAAATAATCCTCAACTGATGTACCTTCGCGAAGGAACTCAGGGTTGCTGACAACATTGAAATCTACGCCACGCTTCAAGCCACTTTCCTGCTCAATAATCTCACCTACCTTCTTGTTGGTACCAGGAAGAACAGTTGAACGGATTGCAACGAGATGCATATTTGCAGGCTTCTTATCACCAGCAAATTTCTCTTTCAATGCACGACCAATACGTCCTGCTACTGTGTAGATATAATTAAGGTTCAAATGACCTTCTGGGCTAGATGGAGTACCAACAACGATAAAAGATACTTCCGTTTCCATAATAGCCTCTGCAGCAACGGTTGTTGCAGACATCAGTCCCTTCTTGTGAGCTTCCTCACAAAGTTCAGCGATACCTTCCTCAATGATAGTAGGCTTGCCCTCATTCATCAGGCGTACCTTGTTTTCATTTACATCAACACCGATCACTTTGTGACCCAACTTTGCTAAACATGCCGCACCTACGCAACCTACGTAGCCGAGGCCAAAAATACTAATGTTCATAATATTGCTTCTGTTGTAAATTATTTACTATGAGTTTAAATTTTCCTCTTTTACTATAAACCATTTCATCCATAGAGCAAACCTTTGTTGTTATATCAATGTTTCCATATCCACAACGCTTCAAAGTTTCCTCTACAACGAAATCAAAATCAACCCGCGTAACCATAGAACCATCCTTGCAAAATAGGATGTCGTCTGTTCTACCAACAATTCTTTGAATTACCCCACAGAGCACCATTAGCTGTTGACATTATTAACAACAAGCATTAATTTGTTTCTCTTGGTATATATCAAATCTTTCTCTTTAACATAATGAATCGTTACATTTATATTGTCAATACCAATCTTAGTATTTATATTGTACAATATATGCTTTTCGACTTCATCAGAATAAGATTCATCAGGAACAATATTCAAATCCACCTTACCTTGTTCTTTCTGTACAAACTGCGAATATCTCACACCTGATGCATCCTTAAAGATAAATGTTAATGCTGCATTACTATACTTCGTGCCATCCTTTCCGACGATAAAAGTCAACGCTCTACCATCTACTTTTTCAATACCATGGGAATAATCTATAAAACCTTCAGGAGTTTTCTCAACATTTTCTTTTAAGATAATTCTATCATCAGTCTTATATCTTATCAGCGGGAAAGTGTCATTAATGAGGGAAGTGGTAATCACAAAATCATCATGATATTCTTCGATACCATAGCCAGGGTCTTCAAAATAGCCATCATGGTCAAACGACTCTTCTAGTCGAATGGTTCGCTCTGTAGTGCCATAATGGTCATAAATCTGGGTATGGAAAGTTTTTTCTATCAGATTTCTTTGGTAATCATGCAGAGTTTCCGAAGAGGTGAATGCCACAGGAATGTAACATTCTAATCCTTTGTCTCTCAAAACAAGAGCTAAATTATAAAGCGAACTTGGATATCCCTCAATGGCTTTCGGATGATGCTTTTCTATCAATCGGTGATATGTCTCAGCCGTATTTTCATTGATGTTGTAGCTTGAGAGGAACAAGGTGTTACTCACATGCACTTTCAAAGAAATGTCGTTTCTCCCCAAATTGCCTCGGAGAGATACCATCGGCTCACCATAATTATATCCACATCGCTTGCGGTAACAGACGAAATAAGCCTGCTCACGCCACACGGAAGCCCAATCTTGCCATACCGTCAAAGGGGTACCCGTTGTACCACTGGTATGATTTTTCATCAGACCTCGTTCCTTTCGAGTCAATAGCTCCTTACCATGCGCTTTAAGCATGTCCTTGGTTAAAATTGGAAGTTTAACAATGTCTTCTAAATGTTGGATGTCATCTGCAGAAGTAACTCCCTGGCTATTGCAAAGTTCCCGATAATATAGAGAATGCGTATAAGCCTTTCTAAAAATCTCTAAGAAACGTCTTTCGTTTCTAGCCTTAAGCTCTTCTGGAGACATCGCATACATAGCGTCTATCTCTGCCACATACTTACCAATAAAAGTAGGAGTACGAAGAAGATATTTCAAAGATTCTGTAATGTATTTTTTCATTTTACACTGTCTTTATAAGGATTGTGTAATCCAAGTTTAATAATTGTTTTTCTAATCTGTCTGAATATGGTTCGTTGTAACCAACACAAACGTTCACCTAGTGAATTAGAGAAATATCGAGTACGAAAAACGATATCCATCAGTGATGAATGAGAACAAAACAATAGACAATATCTCCACCAGCTATAATTGGTACAAAAAAAACTTGTTTCTTTTTCCAAGTTATAGGAAGGATTTAAATGCAACACATTTTTTTCTGCATCAAAATGCAAGACGAAGACTTCTGACTTTTCACCATCCCATTTCACGATAAACTCATCCATTACCTCTTGCTGTTTGTATACTAACTTCTTGTTTGCATAAAATGCCTGCGGCAATATGAAATTACCCAAGGAATAGAAGATTTTCTTGCCTTTATAGGTTTCTATCGGTTGAACCACATGAGGATGATGCCCAACTATCAAATCTGCACCTGCGTCTATGAGATAATGTGCCAAAGTTCTGTCTGCAGGTTCAGGATAATAAAATTTTTCCCTGCCCCAATGTGGAAATATTACAATATAGCAATCCGGATTTTCTTTTTTCAATTTGCACACTTCTTTCACTACCTTTCTCGGTGAAAACAAGTTCAAACTATGCTCGTTGGAAAAAGTGGCAAACGTAATAATGAAAACTCGCTTACCATTGAGTTTCGTCTCTATCACATCATGATTTCGCAAGCCCCATGATTTCACGCCATTTTTTCTTAGGGTCTCAACTGTATCTTCTATATCGTGTTGGTAATCCAATATATGATTGTTGCAAAGGGAAACAGCTTCCACATGGAGGACTTTCATTATATCCAACACACCAGGACAAGAATATAAAGAAAATTTATCTCTCCAACGATACAAGTTTAATTCCTTTTCTTCTTTCAGCAACGCCCCTTCCATATTAGCTATAGCTTTGCAGTCTTCAAACAGGGGTACTACTTCCTTGTAATCTACAGTCACATAATAAGGCAAGACCAAATCTCCACAAAAAATTATCGACATAACATTTTCTTATAAAGAGTTATCAACTTAGGTATTTCAACATCCACATTGTGATATTCCACAATATGTCTTTGACAATCACAAGCAGCTTTCAGCATGTCGCAATCTACCCATTTCAAAATGGCTTGTACATACTCGTTTGCTGTGCTTCCTTGCGGTAATACACTTCCACAATTAGCTACAACTTCAGCATTGAAACCTTGATCAGAAACTATGGGCACCAGACCAGCGGACATGGCTTCTATAAGAGAGTTGGATTGTCCTTCGCCAACATGACGAGTCGGGAAAATAAAAAAATGCATATTCTTCATCACTTCTTTCAATTCCATTGGATTCAAAAATCCCAAATACGCAATTCTTTCATTATCAAGCATCTCCCGATAGCAATCTGTGCCAAACGCACCAGCTACATACAATTTAAAACGATCATCCAGTTTCTTGATAACTTCCACTATCAAGTCTATACCTTTTGTCTTTGTCAATCTTCCAAAATAGAAAATATTAATTTTGTCTTTTGGCTTATCAATGACAGACAAACCTGTACAATCCGCTATATTTGGAAAATAATAAGTTGGTTTGTCTATGCCTATAATTGACTTGATTTGTTGGATATAAGAGGAACCTTCCACAGTAATCATATCTGCTTGTTCCAACAGGCTTTGCATCTGTTTCTGCCAACCTGTTCCTTTTGTCTTATAGTAATAAATCAAGGAGCCGGCACGCACATCCACCAAAACGTGAATACCTAAACACTTGGCTATTTTTAATGTAAAAAGAGATGGTAAGAGCAAATTGCCATACAATGGGGTAGTATGAAGGATTACATCCGTTTGCTTTCTGTATTTCCACAAGCCTAACGGCAAAAGAAAAAGCTTAAGATATGCCAACTTACCTAATTTACCAAAACGCTTATTGATAACAGGATTAGGAAACTCAACCACCTCAATACCTCTTTTCACCAAAGCCTCTATATTCTTTCTATTGGCAGCCTCATAGCCGCCTATACTCGGTTTCCCTTTCGGGGTTATTGGACCAAAATATAATACTTTCATATTCTTCCTTTTGTTATTTTATCAAGCAATCTTGTTTTGATCAAAAGAAGTTCTATAAAGCATAACTATTTGTGCCTTAGCAGATTTGCCCCCCCCGAATAATGAACAATATATTTGTCTTAGCTGCGTTTCGACAAATTCTGGTAAATGTTCCTTCACAATTTCTTTGGAAGATGCACCCATTTTCACACAGTTTATTTTATCCTCCATCAACTCCTTGATTGAAAGCCAAATAGCATCCTTGTCACCTGGTTCTATCAAATAACCATTCTTGCCATTTTTGAGGATTTCAGGTATTCCTCCCACTTTCGTTGAAATGATAGGAAGGGAATAGCTCATAGCTTCAAGAACAGAGATTGGCAAGCCTTCATTGTAAGATGGAAGAATATAGGCATCTGCAAGATTGAGCAAACGCTCCTTCTTCTCACCATTGACCCAACCATGGTATTCTGCGATATTCTCCAAACCTTTATCCTTGATAATCGCTTGAAGCTGCTTCACATCGCCATCTCCGCCATACAAAAATTTCAACTTACCATCAAACTCTGCTTTGTGGTCCGCCAAAACATCCATCAAGTCATAAATTCCCTTGCGCTTTCCCAAGCGCCCCAAAAAAAGAAGCACAAATTTTTCATGCACTATTTTAGCAACATGAGGTTGAGGTACAACGTTCTTTACGACCACGACACTCGGATGATTAAAAGTATCTTGAAACCATTCCCTCCAACTTTCACTCAGTGCAATGATGACATCGCATTTATCTAAAGTTTCCTTTACGTCATCTAAATTTTGGTTTGCAAACCTTTTGAATTCCGCCCCATGACAATGGAACACCACTTTCTTGCCAAACATCTTGGCAAGATTAATGAAAATACGTTTTCTCCAGAAACTAGCATCGCTTGCACCATGCACATGTACTATCTTAATTTCTTTATGAAACAGCATCCATTTCCAGAATAGACCGTAAGCCTTGAAGAAAGCAAACAGCTTTCTTACTTGACCGTAATCCACAACCGTCGCCACATGGTTAAACGGTTCATAGAAAGTACTATATACACTTTCTACAGCAGCCACGCCTCCATGTACCACACGATAGTCGATACCAATCGTTAATATATTATTTGTATCCATTTTAATCACTAAATTTATCCCAATTCTTAGTTTCGAGATTATATTTTTTTATAATTTTTGCAGGATTTCCTGCAACCATACAAAGTGGAGGTACATTCTTTGTCACTACACTACCTGCACCAACTATAGAATCATGCCCTATAATAACATCCTCAACTAAACAAACTGATGGACCGATATAAACATTGTCCGCTATTGTTGCAGCTTTCCCTTTTGATGAGCCAATAGTAACAAATTGACTTATAGTCACATTAGAACCGATTTCTGCAGATTTATTTATTACAACACCAACACCATGTCCCAAATAAAAGCCTGAACCAATCTTTGTAAATGAAGAAATTTGGATACCATATTTGGAACACAAATGGTGATATATTAGCCAGAAGAATGGTCTTAATAAACTTTTCACAGATGCCATCCGTAAAAAAAATGTAAAAACAAAACCTCTTTCATGGATTAAAACTTTGATAAGCCTAAAAAAGTGCCCCCCCATATAATGGGAAGAATATCTTAAATAATCACTTTTCAAAATCTTAAAAAGTTCAATATAACTATTCATATTTTTAATATGACTCTAAATATTTTTTTGCAGTTACAGATACATCATAAATATTACATACATATGATAATGCAGCCTTTGCCTTATTTAATGCTTCATTATAATGATTTCTAATATAATCAATTTGTATAGCCAAATCTTCTGCGTTTCCATTTTCAAATAACCAGCCGAACTTAGAGCCACAAGTAACCTCAGCAGGACCTTGACCTGAAGAAACTAGTACGGGAACATTCGCAGACATTGCCTCTGCTACAGTTAATCCAAAACCTTCCCATCTTGAAGCTTGAACAAACAGATCATAATCACATAAATGGTCACAAATATATGTTTGCGGGCGTTTCCCTAAAAAATGAACATTTTGTTCAACCGATAACTGGCGAGCCAAATTCTTTAAATATTCCATGCTTTTACCATTTCCGATAAAAGTAATATCTAACCAATCTTTGTGTAAAGAGGCTGCTTTTATTAATAAATCTTGACCTTTAATTTCATGTTCTAATCGACTTACCTGAATAACTTTAAAACAGGATTTATCTATCTTCAACTTCTCTTTCTTTATAAAAGAAGAAGTTTTAATCCCATTATTAATAACAGTACTTTTTAGACTGTATTTTTTGTAAAGTTCTTTCTGTACAGCCTCACTAATCGAGAATATTTGCGGAATCTCATCCAAGAAAAGGACATTACCATTGGATGCAAAAGATAATAAAGGAAAATATCTTCCTAAACCTGTAGGTTTTATATTACCGGAAGGTAATGCATGTAATGTGACTGATGATAATTGGCAAAGCTTTCTGCTAAATATTAACTTATAAAGTCGGCTATCGTGAAGATGTATAGCATCTGGCTTAATTAATTTCAAGATTCTATTTAATTTTAAAACAAAAAACAAGTTTTTGGAAGCAAGTTTTCTATTTAATTTATATACAATAATAGAAGAAGATAACTGATTAAGTAAACTTTCTTCTATGTAATCGTTTATTACGACAACATAAACCTTTGCTCCAGCAGCTGTTTGCGCATTAGCAATGTTAACTAACATTGTTTCAATACCACCAAATGTTAGTCCCCAATATATATGAACGACTTTCATAAAAACTTCTTTATTTTTTTTAATTGATATAAAATGAAATCTAAAACTAACCAAAATATAGATTCATCATACAAACATCTTAGTAAATGTTGTTTATAACAAGATTCAGATATTTGCTTAAATGTTTCTACAATATGAAATATATTTTGGCGATATTTCCATTTTCCCCACTTTACTAATTGAACATTGATTCTGCGTACCAAAGCGTCATACCTCATTTGTAAACGTTCCTCAGAAATCGCAAAAAACAAAGAATTAGTTCTCACAGTTGATACATATATTATCTTATCTACAGCCAAGATATGATGTGCATAATAACCACAAGTAATTGAAAACATTGCATCATTACAAACTATAGTTTCCTCAAAACTAATATTGTGTCTCTTAATCAATTCTGTTCTAATCATTTTAGACCAAGGTACGTAATGCCCATATCTAAGTCTATCAAGTTTGTTCCTGTTGATACAATCTTTGACTGTATTATCTCTAGATGGAACAGATTCCAAAGTGTCATTATCAACACTACAAGAGGTAAAATAAATCACATCAACTTCCGAATTCGAAAATTCCATTAATTGTTGCTGAAAATTATCTGCAAAGAAGTCATCTGCATCCGCAAACAAGCACCATGTCCCTTTAACATGCTTTAAGCCTTCATTTCTTGCGAAACCTGCACCTTTTCCTTCTTCAGTTAAGTATAATTCTATATTGGTTCTTTTTAAATCATTGATAGCTGAAATAATTTGATTAGCATCTTTTGAATTATCATCAACTACAATTACTTGGAAATCTTCAGTATCTGGTATTGATTTTAAACACCTGACTAACAATTGAACAATATCTTTATGAGGAATTATAATTGAATATTTAATCTGATTCATAATTGCAAATTATTAAAATGGTAAATAGTTTCTTCCATTAGCATCCCATATATAGAGGACTTCATTTATATGTAAATTCATAAAACATATACTGATAGAAGGCCATAAATATGATAAAAAACAAATAGAATAAAATAACATTTTTAATTGAATAAGACTATTATTAGAGAAATCTCGTTTTATAAATTTATCATAAAATAAGAAGCCACCGCATAAACATCCAAAAAGTAAAAAGAGACTAGAATAACGATCAGTTATTTCAATTGAATTAAAAAGAGGACTTACAATTGCACCTACAACAAATATGTTATATATCAGTTTTCCATATTTACGCTTAGCACAAGATTTTTCAGAAAACAATATGATAGGGATATATGCAATAAATAATCTCATTTGAGTAATATATGACATAGAATCCCGAATTCCTATATTTCCTAAGTCTCCATTAATCAAATCTTCTGTTCTTGATAAATAAAATTCTGCACTATCATTTGTAACTAATCCTAAGCCTAGAATATAATTGGAAATCTCTGTAAAAAAAGACAATTGACTAACTTTCATGCCTAAAGTAGTAACCAAAAAGAGGATACAAGCAACTTTTGGAGAGATAGCATATTTATTCAAATATTTAGCAAATAATACGATTGGGATTAAGGGAACCATACCATAATGAACTAAACATGCAATTAGCATAAAGATATATGCTTTTTTAGGCATAGAATAAATAATAAACGAAATTGCTACAACAAAAAAACACACTGCAAAATACCACCTTATATACAATTCATTATTGTGAATCAAATCTAAACATAATGGCAATATAAAAAACAATTCCTTTTTAAAATATTGGAACAAAAACAGTAAGGAAAACATTAAAAGTAAACTCTCACAAAAAATAAAGGACCAATATGGCAAACCTATTGAATAAAAAATATAATTAAAAATTTTAAATAAAATCTCGTAATTAGATTTCTCGAAGTTCTTTCCAATTTCTAAAAATCTAAAGTAATATAAATTCCAATCAACCATTCTGCCAAAACGTAAACCAACAACAACGCCATACATAAGTATAGGAATCAGAGCTTTATGCCAAAAATCTCTACAGCTAGATGATTTAGATAACATATTTCCTCCTAAGAACATTGTTACTAAAAGTAGTATATGCAAAAATGAAAATACAGTTCTTTCCATTATGGCTTAATTATCTCTTGATTTGGTAATATAACTTTCTTTCCTAACTCTATTTGATATGTATTTGTAAAATACCCCATTCTTCCTTGTTCAGAAGTAAATGTCATTTCACCGAAATAAACTTTTCCCCTAATATTGTACAAATCAATACGCACCTGAGGAAAACCTTGCGATAAAGTTGTTGCAACTTCAAGCATAGTTTTTAAACTACTTGGCTTATTTAATTTATGGCTAATACGTTTACGATAATGAGGTGTTAAATTCTCATTAATCTGCTCCCAAGAAGGCGTATATAAATCATAAACAGCTTCATCTATATTGACATTGCTAGGGCGATTATATACAACAAATATACATTCAGGCTGCCCATTAAAACACCAGATTTTATAATCAATAATTGATGAAGAATCATTGCTATTATCTTCCAAATACTCCTCAGCCATAATTCTAGGAACAATTTTGGTATAATGAGGTTCACATGTATCATAACCAAATTTTTTACTTAAACTTTGTCTCATTAAAGTTCTAGCTTGCACTTCATCCAAATCACACTTTTTATTTCTAACAATGTATGAAGATTTACAATCATGAGTTCCTTTTAAGACGAAGGATTCTGGTAATATATTAAAATCAATATCCTCAGCATTACACCACACGCCATAACACTTTGTCAAAATGTGGCCTAGCCCTTTTTCTGTTACGAATTTTCTAACTTCGTATTTGTCGGCTAAAACAGTCCATTTATCGGTTTTTGTAAAACACTCTAACCACTGAATTTTCTCATTAAGAGTAACAGGGTTGCGGAGATTAAGTTTTTTTCCATAAAATTACGCTAAAATCTGCTGAATAGCTTAAAATGAGCGATTTATGAGTGTTTCACCTCAATGGAGGTAATGATTTAGCAACGGTTCTAATTTCTGCAATATGCATACGTTTGCTTGTCAAACAACTCTTGTCGGTTGCAAAAGTACAACAAAAACTTCGGCTCGCAAAAATATAGTTTATCTTTTATGATTTATTTTCAGTTATGATTAGATAATTTCAACTGAGTTTAAGAGAAAAATGAGAGCAAATGTTAATGCTTAAATACAAAAAAGGGTACGATTGCTCGTACCCCTATATAAAAATATTGTCTCACAATGATGCTTGCCACCCATTATTCTACAGCAACTTTCTTCACGCTACCATCGCTATACTTCACGATATTCAATCCCTTGGTTGGACCTACCAATCGCTGACCATTTAGATAATAGCGAGATACCTCCTCAACGTCGGTAGAGGTTGTAACCTTATCAATGCCCGCTGCATCGAATTCTACTATCTTATCGAAATAGCCAAAACTTGACCAAAAATAAGCATCACCAGTTCCTTTTGGTACATAAACCGTACAATTCTTTGCGTCACATCCAAGAAATAGATTTGACCCCGTCTCTGGTAATTTTTCCATATATGCATAAATGGATGTTAATCCACTGCAATCATTAAAAGCAAAGCCGCCTATCGAAGTAACACTGGAAGGGATGGTCAAGCTAATCAATCCATAGCAGCAGAAAAAAGCAGAAGTACCTATCGAAGTAACACCGGAAGGGATGGTAAAGTTAGTCAACCCTCTGCAATTCAGAAAAGCATGCTCGCCTATCTCAGTAACACTGGAAGGGAGGGTCAAGCTTGTCAATCCAATGCAATTTGACAAAGCATAACAGCCTATCTTAGTAACACTGGAAGGGAGGGTCAAGCTTGTCAATCCACTGCAATCAAAAAAAACATAATCGCCCAACTTATCATTAGAGGTATAAATGAAGCCATCATCGCGGTCCGAATAATAAGCAGATCCACCTTCTACAATTTTAGCATCAGACAAGTCTAATATAGATAGTTTTCCGTCGGTTTCTTTTCCATCATAATCACAACCAGCCATCTCACGGATAAATTTCAAATCCGTGCCATTTATCTCACCAACAATCTTCAGATTAGTAATCTTATACTTCTTACTACTTGCAATTCTATCAGGTAAAGTACCAGCCTTATCCAACTTGATCGTAATCTGCTTGGTAATCAAGTCGTCATTAGCTGCTTGAATTGATAAACAGCCAAGCAACATAAATACCGCTGTTAAAAGCAGTCCTTTAAATGTAAAATTTCTCATAGTTCTATTATTTTAGTTTATATTCTTTTTTCTCATATCAAAAAGTGGCAAACTTTGTCCATTGAGCTACATTTGTTGGATAAAAATTATTATAATTAACTTTAATAAAAGCTGCTTCTGCTTTAGGTCCCCTAGTTGTAGCAACAGAAGTACCACAGGCTTTAGAGTTGGAATATACTGTAAGTCCATTTATAGGAACAACATGAGCTGCCGTTATAAAGCCATGTTCATTCCCTTTCATTGCTCGGAATCCAACAGAACCTGTAGCCGAGTATTCGGCTCCCGAAAGTGTAATCGCAGACCCTAAATGTATATTTGTCTTTGCCGTAGATCTTGTCAACAAATTGTCATTATCTATGGAATCAACGATAATGTAGCTCAAGTCTTTAACCTCATGCATTTCTTCAAAAATAACCATAGGAGAATCTATCACCTCTTTTTTGATTTTTTTTATAGCATAAGAAGACACATCTTCCAAAAAAACGACTATTCTATTCTTTTCAATGCTTATACCAACGGATACCCATTGTAAATTCTTTCGCTTATTTTCATCAGAAAAGTATATATCACTTATTTTTTCTTTTAAATCTCTTAATTCTTGCAAGGAGTATGAACATTCTTTGAATTTTAAATTATCATGCTTTCCAATACGTTGATAGACATCTTTTATTCCTTCTTTGTCCATTCCTTTAATAAGCACTATAAGGTTATCTTGTGAATCGCTATAAGAACCACCAAAATAATCTGGTGTATTTTCTTCTTGACTTCTTGTAAGCTTATAAGAAAAAGAGTTATATAACTCTTCACCCAATTGTACAGCTTGGTCATCTTTTATTTGCTGCACACGTGTTTGTTGCACATTGTCTGTATTAGAGGGAGACTCTGATGTGCATGAATACAATATGACCAAAGTCATTGTTAAAAGTACTCCTTTAAAAAGATTATGTTTCATAAGCATGAATTATATATCAATAGTTCGTTAATAATTCAATAATGTGCTAAGCAGCTATACGCTGTAAGC
>ENA-OPFG01000388-OPFG01000388.1-human-gut-metagenome-genome-assembly--contig:-NODE-388-length-29463-cov-3.905162_pt1 | contig 29463 bp, 28 predicted proteins | sample MGYA00241304_ERZ501542 | MGnify/ENA primary metagenome ERZ501542 (study PRJEB25962, sample SAMEA2042427) | human gut metagenome | biome: human gut; feature: human-associated habitat; material: faeces...
ATACCAAAATGGAAGTGAAACCGAAATTCAAAAAGACATCGCCGACAAAAATGCCCGAAGTATGTCCTCACTGCGGCGGAAAGATACGCGAATTCGAAAAAGGATATGGTTGCAGCAAATGCACCGCTGTCGTTTGGAAAAGAATTGGACAGACAATGCTTTCCGAAGAACAGCTTGCAAAACTGCTCTGTTCCGGAGAAACGGATTTTATCGAGTTTAAGAAGAAAGATGGTTCCGGTACATTTACAGCTAAGTTAAAAGCGGCAAGTGACTGGTCCACAAAATTTGTGTTTCAGGAAAGAAAATAGCGTACAATTAGAAAGCGGGGCGTTTTGCTCCACATTCTTTCATAATAATTATGAGGGTAGTATTTTAAAATATAATTTATAAAAAGGAGAACGCTATGGACGAAAAAGTCATTGAAGTGAATCTGTCTCTGGATGAAGAGAAGTCCGCAGACAATGAAGTAACGGTCGAAACCGTTAAGCATTACGAAGACACCAATCGCGCCGAGATTGAGGGCACGATGGTCAGTCGTTTTGATGCCGGTAAGGCAGCATTATTAACTATCCTTGTAACTACAGGACGTGAAAAGAACGAAACTTCCGGAATAACCGTTGTTGCAACTGGTGATCTTTATGAAAAAGCTGTTGCCATCAAGGAAGGCAGGCGTGTCAAAGTTACAGGAGAAATGAGAACTATTCCCGACAGAAAGAACCCAGGTTTTTATACCTGTCAGGTATTTGCAAAAGAGTTGGAAGAAGCAAAGAGCCAGTTGGAAGAAGAATTTGATATCAAAGGCCGTGTGTATGACCAGTCATTTAACAGGGTATTTGTTGTCGGAACTGTATCCCGCCTGATCCAGATTAACAGAAATTACATTAAGGTCGTAATTCAGGTTAAAAGCGGCAAAAAGACGAGATATATCGAAGGATCGCTCATCGCAAGAAATATGAAGAATGTAATTCCTCACGTTATGGTAGGTAGCCGGATCTGCGCTGTTCTCGAAATGCGTAGCACTAAAAAAGAAGTAGACGGAAAGGTTGTTTTCCGTAAAGCTGCTTATATTGTGGATATGAAGGAAATCTAAGAAGTTGCCTGCCGTGTATCAAACGGCAGGCATTTTCTTTCATAATAATTATGATATTCAAGAGATGAGGAGAAACCTTATCTCTTTTTTGTTTAGCTGAAAGGAGAATAAAAAATATATGAAAAATGTAGTGGTTATTAAAAAGGACGGAACGACTCAGGATTTCAATCCGGAGAAGATCAAAAAAGCGATCACAAAAAGCGCGGATCGTGTTCTGATAGATCTCAGCGAGGAACAGAAAGACAAAATCGTCAATATTGTCAAAAAGCATATTGATGAAAAGAATCTATCTGAAATTTCCATATACACAATGCACAATCTGGTCGAAGGAGCACTTGATGATGTGTCTCCGGAAGTAGCAAAAAGTTATCGTGATTATCGCGATTACAAAACTACTTTTGTAGATATGCTTGATAAGGTATATCGTAAAAGCCAGTCCATTATGTATATCGGAGATAAGGAGAACGCGAATTCCGATTCTGCGCTGGTATCCACCAAGAGAAGTTTGATTTTCAATCAACTGAATAAGGAATTGTATCAGAAGTTTTTCTTAAACAGAGAAGAACAGCAGGCTATCAACGACGGATACATTTATATTCACGATATGTCTGCGAGAAGAGATACCATGAACTGCTGCCTGTTCCGTATGGGCGAAGTGCTCAAAGGCGGCTTCGAAATGGGTAATGTCTGGTACAATGAGCCGAAAACGCTGGATACAGCCTGCGATGTTATCAGCGATGTCATTCTGAATGCAGCAAGCCAGCAGTACGGCGGATTTACTGTTCCTGAGATTGACAAGATACTGAAACCCTATGCGGAAAAATCCTTAAATCTTCACAAAGAGGAATATCTTTCCGTGTTTAAGGACAGCGAGCAACCTGTGACCGATGAAATTCTGAAAAAAGCTGAAAAATATGCATGGGACAAAACCGTAAGAGAAATGGAACAGGGCTATCAGGGCTGGGAATACAAGCTCAATACCGTGGCAAGCAGCCGTGGAGATTATCCATTCACTGCAATTTCCTTTGGTCTCGGAACCGATCCTATTGAAAAGATGATCTCCAAAGCAATTTTGAGAGTTCACAGAGAAGGACAGGGTAAAAAAGGAAATAAGATCCCGGTGCTGTTCCCGAAGCTGATTTTTCTGTACACCAAAGACCTTCACGGAATCGGCGCTGAAAACGAGGATGTGTTTGAGGAAGCTGTCAAAACATCGGCTAAAACGATGTATCCTGATTACACCAGCCTCGACAGTGATGATACGATCGGAGAAATGTGGCATAAATATCACAAGGCTATTTCTCCCATGGGCTGCAGAGCATATCTGTCCCCCTGGTACGAAAGAGGCGGAATGTATCCGGCAGATGATAAAGATGTTCCTGTCTTTGAAGGACGTTTTAATATCGGGGCCGTATCATTACATTTGCCTATGATCCTTGCGAAAGCAAGAAAAGAGAGCAGAGATTTTTACGAAGTTCTGGACTATTATATGGAACTGATCCGTAAGCTTCACATCCGCACCTACGCATATCTCGGAGAGATGAGGGCTTCGACAAATCCTCTGGCATACTGCGAAGGCGGCTTCTACGGAGGCAATTTAAAACCTTCCGACAAGATCAAGCCGTTACTTAAATCAGCGACAGCAAGTTTTGGTATTACGGCACTGAATGAGCTGCAGGAACTGTATAATGGCAAGTCACTTGTCGAAGACGGAGAATTCGCATTGGAAGTTATGCGGCATATTCAGGACAAGGTGAATGAATATAAGGCGGCCGACGGAAATCTGTATGCCATTTATGGCACGCCCGCTGAAAATTTATGCGGACTGCAGATTAAGCAGTTCAGGGCAAAATACGGTATTGTCGATGGTGTTTCCGACAGACCGTATGTGAGCAACAGCTTCCATTGTCATGTATCTGAAGACATTACGCCGATTCAGAAACAGGATCTGGAAAAGAGATTCTGGTCTTATTTCCAGGGCGGAAGAATCCAGTATGTAAAATATCCGGTAAATTACAACGTGACAGCAATCAAGAGTCTTATCCGGAGAGCAATGAACCTTGGATTTTATGAAGGCGTCAATATGGCATTATCCTATTGTAATGATTGCGGACATGAGGAACTGGATATGGATGTGTGCCCCGTCTGTGGCAGCCGTAATTTGACCAAAATCGATCGAATGAACGGTTACCTTGCATATTCCAGGGTACATGGAGATACGCGGCTTAATGAGGCTAAAATGGCCGAAATCGCGGACCGTAAGAGCATGTAAAATATTTAAGAAGGAGCCGAAAGGCTTCTTCTTATTATGGAGGTAAAAATGATCTATTTTAGAAATATCAATGACATTGAAGATTATTCCGGAAAGGAAATCTGGCTGATTATGCGGAGTGTCACTGGAAATCTGGAGAAGATAGCGAAGCTGCCGAATGTTCATGTTGTACCGGAACTTGCGCCGTCAGAGAAATTATACACAGACTTTCTTCTTTGGAAAAAGAAATTGGAATGGGGACAAGAAAAGTTCGACAACGAATATACGCCATGCTTCATTTATCAGCTTTCTACCGATAAGAAAGCGCAGCTTAAACTATTGGAACTATGTAAGAGAAAAGATAACTCGATTTATCTGTGCTGTGCCTGCGAGCGCGAGCAGATGTGTCATCGGATCATCATTGCAAGAATATTGGATCAGTGGGGAATCCCTGTTGATGTAGAAAATGTAATGCATTTAAAAAGGCAGCCGTAAGCTGCCTTTTTCTTATCTTAAAAATATGCAATTTGTTCACGAACAAACTCCCTTTTTAGTTTTGGATAAGGTCCTCCATCAACGTCATAATTTTCAAAATAAGACTGTGATTCGTTTTTTACGGATAAACCTGCAGATTTTCGCATAAAACCGGGCTGTTCGGTGCCGCCTATAAAATATACTGCACAGTGAAATTGATCAATCAATTCATACCTTTATTATATCAGAAGTATTTTGAAATGCAAATTTCTGCACAGAAATTTTCGATGTTTTTATTTTTTGTATTTCATAATAATTATGGAGGATAAAATATGGAAATTAAAAATTTTAATGTAAAAGTATGGAAAGAAGATAATATTGCGACACCGGAAGGAAATTACATGTGTGTCGTTCCGGGAGAAAACGGATATCAATGGGCGGATCTTTTTAAAGACAGATTTCGCGAACTGGAGCCTGGAATTGACGGCGACCATATTAAGGCTTTATCTTTCTCTTTGGAATTTTTATGCGAAGATATCGAATTTATCAAAATCAATCATTTTATTTTAGATTTCTTCGAGACAATTTTTTCAGAGGGGAATGTTTTGTCCATTCGGGGGTTGAATAACGATAGTTTATTTAAGTATGAAATATTGTGTTTCCCACTGGTGAGAAGAGTATTAAAAGCTTCTAATTGGGTTGCAAAGGATGAAGAAGGCTATAAGATTCATCAGGATATTTTAAACACTTTTCTTGCCTCGTTTGAAAATACATTTTCTACAAATATTACCAACAGAGCTGATTACGCTGATTCTGGAGCATCAGCAGAGCCGGTTGCAAAAGTGGATTTGATTTCACAAATGGACGTTCCCGAACCTAAAGTTTCAGATTATAAAGAAATGATTTATGACGCCGCCGGATTTGATGCCCAGACGATTACAGATGCCGGATATGAACGGTTTACACAGATGTGTTCGCATATCATTTCCTATTATACGACCGGTGTCGAAAAAGCGCTTTACTTTAAGGCGCAGGTTGGTGATATTACTCCCGAAAACTTCATGAAGAACGTAGAGGATACTACAAGGCGTCTGTATCAGAATATTACCGACAGAGACATGAAACTCTTGCTCGATAAAGTTTACAGTGCCGTTTACAAAAATTACGTTCTTGATCAGCTGATCGAATCAGATGAAATCAGTGATATCAAGGTTATTGATCCGAAGCATATCCGCGTAAAAGTAAACGGAAAAAGAATGACTTCTAATATAGGATTCATTAACGCAAATGACTATATCAACTATATTAATAGCTTGGCAATGAGATATGGTTTGGACCTTGCGAATGAAGCTTACCACGTATTTACAGATAAATATACAAGTCCAAAATTTATCCTGAGAATGAATATCGCTACACAGTATGTCAATTCCTCGCCTTTTCCTTATCTGCATATCAGAAAGATACGGAAAAATAAATATACCGTCGATGATCTGATTGAGAAAGGTGTTATGCCAAGAAAAGTAGCAGAGTACCTTATCGATAAAATAAATACCACCGGCATTGTTGTCTGCGGTAAGGGTGCTTCCGGTAAGACAACACTCCTTAATGTATTGCTCGATCAGATTCATTACAACATGTCCGGTCTTGTAATTCAGGAAAGTGAGGAATTGTTCTCCAATAAACAACCCGATTTTATGTTTCAGCATATCACGAACAGCAAAAATGGCCGCCCGGCTTATGGATTAAAGGAAGAGGCCACAAACGGATTGCTTACTGATCTGGATCACTTCATTATCGGTGAGATTAAGGGCGGAGAGGCATGGTATTTCTTAAACGCTGCTTCTACTGGCCACATCTGCAGCTGCACCGTCCATGCGCCGTCTGCGAAAGATGCGATAGATAAACTTGCGGATTACGTTACTTATGAAAGCAAATATTCCAAAGAGCAGGCTATGTATATGTTGAAAGAACTGAAAACTATCGTATTTATGTCGCATTTTAAGATTAGGGAAATTGTTGAAATTACCGGATGGGACGACGAAAAGAAGCAACTCATTTTCAAAACAGTATACCAGTTATAATTTCTGTGCAGAAAAATCAGTTTTTCGGAAAATGTGTCATAATAATACTAGATAAAGAAAACTAGCCAAGAAAGGACAAAAATATGGATACAAAAGCTTTTAAGACACGGACCATCATTCAGTCACAGACCTTAAACGGACAGAGACCGGCAATCCGGCAGAATCCCAGCAGAAGACAGGATCAGTGGGTAATCGGTCTCGATATTGGTTATTCTTCCGTAAAAGGAATGAGCCAGAACGCTCTGTTTACTTTTCCCAAATTTGCAAAAAAGTTGCCAAAGAATGCGGTAGCTCTCGCAAAGCCTTTGGATACAGATATTCTGTACCGTGATGAAAACGGTGAGATCTACGCTGTAGGTGAAAAAGCAGAGAAGATGCTTTCCATTGAAACCGCAAGCGACAATGATCCGACTTTGTTCGGAAGGAATCATTATTACAGTGAAACATTTAAAATCGCTGCCCGCGTTGGTCTGGCGATGGCACTTCAGAGCAACTCTTACGGATCTCCAGAAGGAAAGAGAATCGTCGTGCAGACTGGACTTCCTTCCGCATATATGCTCGATGACGCAAGATATATCAGAGAAGTTTTTGCCGATCATTATAGTTTTGATCTCAAGATGGGACGTGAGGACTGGAGACACTATGAGTTTACGCTTACGGAAAATGACATCTTTGTTATGCAGCAGCCGATGGGAGCATTGATTTCTCTGGTAGTGGATAAGAATGGCATTCAGACACTTGATTCTGAAGCAATTTTCCGCTCAAGAATCCTCGTATTTGATCCCGGCTTTAAGACAGGAGATACCGCATATATCAAGGGCGGAGAAATCAACCCGGCAGACTGCCAGACTTTCGAGGAACTGAGTATGCTGGAAGTACTCAATCGTACTGCTGAAAAAATTCATCAAAAATACGGTGTTACGGTAACAATCCCCGCTATGCAGAATTATCTCGAAACAGGGGAAGTAAAGGTACTGGATCGGAAGAATATGAGATCGTACCCGGTTGACTTTGCTGATTTGCTGGAAGCTTCCAGCATGGAAGTGTGTGATATGGCGATTTCGAAGCTGGTGGAAGTATATAATTATTTCAGCGAAGTGGATTACCTTACACTTTCCGGAGGAACCGGCGCTGCATGGTATCCTTATTTTAAGGAAAAATTATCCGGCTTTGAAACTCTCAATATTATTCCCTGCAACAGAAACGATGACATTTCTTATATCTTTGCCAATGTCAGAGGTTACTATATGTACCGGATCAATATTGGATAAGGAGTGTGCCTATGGCTAATAAAACTACATTCTATGTCCGGATTTATTCCCGTCACGACCATGACCTTATGATGTATTACCTGTCCCTTTGCAGTTGCGAGGGGACAGGCAGCAGAGAATTTTCTAAAGTGCTCAAAACGGTATTGAGGGATTATGCACGAAAAAGAAAATCTCAGATCCCGATTGTAAAAACACAGGCTGATATAATTCCAAAAGGGTCGCTGAAAATCAGATTTACTCTTGATAACAAAGAAGACGCGGATGTGATAAAAATCTTGCGATCCGTATATAAAAGGCAAATGAACAGCTTCATCAAAAATCTGCTTAGGTCAAGAGTAGAAGAAAGCCAGCTCGAAAGCTATTTCCGTACTTCGGAAAAAGCAGCATTAGCAGTGGTTGATGGTATTGAAAATAGAAAAAAGCGTGTGACTGCCACCAGAGTGCAGCAAATGAATGCGGAAGAAAAAACGATAGAAAGCGTTGTCAAGCCGGAAAAAATTTCTGTTGAAGCCACAGTTGTTCCCAATATGCCAAAAGTCGAAGAGACAATATCCAAAATAAGTTACAACAAATCATTTACCTCAACGCCTATAGTACCGCAAAAAAATAATAACACTGTACCAGGTCAGACAGAAAATTCTTCCGGATTCAATATTTTTGGAGCCTTGGAACAAGCAATGAATTTCGGACAATAAGAGGAGAAAAATTATAAAAACATAACATAGCGTCTGTAATATTTTATCGTTTTAAACAAAATTTAGGAGGTTAATGAAGTATTATGAAACATTTAGTTGTATTTTTTTCAGAAAACGGAGTACATACTGCGTCATACGATTTTAAAAACGTACCGCCTACCATTAAAGACATACAGGAAATGCAAAAAGATTTACAGAGAAAGCTGAATTTAGCTAATGCGCCTGCAATCGTAAATTGGTTGCCAATCAGTGAATAAAAAGATTATTAATCATATATAAAAATATCTAAGCAAAAAATCAGATCGAAAAAGTAAGAAAACTCAAAAATAAAATCCTATCAGAAATTTGGAACAATAAGAGGAGAAAATTATGAACGAAACAGTATTAAAATTAAAAGATACCGAACTTGCTAAACGAGTTTCCGCAGTAGAAGAATTCTGTAAGAGCAATAAACTGCCGTATTTTATCGGAATACCGGTGGAAAACACCAAAGAAGGTACATCTTATTTTTATTCTTATCTGACTCCAGCAGTATCCGGTGTGGAGCTGACGGAAGACAAGGTAACAAAGATGTTGAATGTAGCAAATGGATTCAACACCGTACCTCCGGTTCCTGTAACAGAATTCATGTTTTAGAATTTATCACGAAAGCGCCCCTTATTCGGGCGCTTTTTTACATAAAACGTTCGTATCAAGAATCTTTCATAATAATAGTAGCGAAGAATATTAATTTCAGAAAGGAAAAACCATGGATTATTTGCTTTTTAAAAAGAATGATCCAATTTTATCATTCAATCTTTCTAAAAATAACGTAGTGCGAATGCGCGAAATATTTACGCCCGAACTGCTTCCTTACAATATGCAGGATCCGGATGGAAAACAGTTAAAAGACTGGTTGCAAAAGAGATGCATTTCACAAAGCAGGCCTCATATAGACAAGCTGTATGAAATTACAGGAAAGAACAGTTCATTTGAATTGTCCATATCATGTCATTGTGTGAATTTAACGGACTGTTACTGGATAAAAACAGAAGAAGATCCGGTTAAATGGGAAGATGTTGATTTCCGCGCAAACGGTTATTCGGAATCTGTCGGAAATCTGCTGTTGAAAAATGAAATTTACGGCAATGATTTTATTTCTCCGGACTTAACCACAAATGGCATTACGGAAAAGGCCTGGAAAAGAATAAACGACCTGGATTATCTGTTTAAGCTCGGGAGAGCACCGTTTTTTCAAGAACCATATAACGAAATTGCATGTTCAAAAGTCGCACAGTGTTTTCCTGTATTGAATGCAGTTCCTTATTTTTTGGGACTCGTAGGAGATAAGCCGGCGAGCGTATGCGAAAACTTTCTGAAAGATAATCAGGAGTTTGTCCCGGCTTCTTATTTAATTCCTAAAGGACACCCGCAGGAGGTAAGATACATTAGGCTCACATATGTTTGCAAAGAACTCGGAATGCATAACGTTAAAGAGTTTCTTGATAACATGATCGCATTCGATTACATCATCAATAACACAGATAGACATTTAGGAAATTTCGGTTTTCTTAGGAATGCGACGACTGGAGAATATTTAGGTCCTGCTCCGATTTTCGATAATGGTAATTCTTTGTGGTTCGATGAGCCAATCGAGTGTAATTATACGGTAGATAATTTCTCCAAACCATTTTGCGATTATCACGAAGATCAATTAAAACTGACGAAAAAGTTGGATAATATAGACTTCGTTAATCTAAAACTGATGCCGGAAATCGTTCGAGCAGAGCTGCTTAAGGTATGTGATGCCAAGCGCGTTGATAAAATCATCAGGACTTTTTCAGACAGGATCAATTCTTTGTATGAATACCGCGAAAGGATAGCGGTACAAAAGAAAGACCTGTTCAAAAATTATTCCATTGAGGAGGTAAGATGATATGAGTGTTTATGATGATAAAATGAACCAAGAAATGCTCAAAGTGGTCTGTGACCTTAATAGATTGATTGCGGAAGTTGTAAAAGTAACCGGAGTGACTATTTTGAATGCTTTGACCAATAAAAGCATGAAAGATAAACTCGATATTCGTGGTCATTTTAATAATTATGATGTTTTGAGCGTAACTGGGCTTTCTATGGACGAAGCAAAAGCTCTGTTAAAAGAAAAGAAAAAAATCATAGCTAATGGATTTTACGATAGAGGCGGACATTATATTCTTGCAATCAAAAGATCTGATTTCGATAAAATTTCCGAACTTGAGAAAGAAATCGCCGACGGCACATTGGATGTTGATGATTTTCTTGAAGAATACAGAAAGAATAAATCCGAACAGGAACATGGACATTCGTCCGATGGTGAACGGCCTAACGGCATGCCTGACCCAATCGACGTTCCCTTTGAAGAGGTTCCCGAGGATGCCTCGGAATTAATCGAAGAAGATTTTGAGCAGGGCAGGGATTTTGAAGTCAACTTCAATCCCGAAGAAGTTGTTCGGAGTATTGAAAATGTTAAATCCAATGAAATAGAGAATGAAGTCGCTGCAGAGGAAGCTGTAGATCATAACAATGATTTTGCGTCCGGTGAAAGAAATGAAGCAGAAGTATCTGAATCTACCGATATTCCGCAGACAGAAGAGGATATTAAAGAACCTGATATTTCGCCGGAAGTTCCTCCCGTTCAGGAAGAATACGTTGATGGGTCGTCTGTTGAGAATCAGAACATTGATTCCGGTGATGAACACGCGCCCGAAGCGACAGAGGAATCCTTAAGAGAAGATTCCGATAACGCGCCGTCTATCCCGAAAAAATCAGAAATAGAAAATAATGCAGATATTGAGGAACAGCGCGGCACGGAAGCAGATAGCGAACCTGAGCAGCGCGATATCGATGCGAATAGCGAATTTGGACAGTACGAAACTGAAAAATCGGCCGATGATCGTCCTGACAACTCCCATTCAGAAGAACATAAGGAAAAATCTGAGTATTCTGGAGAATTCAATAAAGAGAATTCTTCACATTCTGAAGAACATAAAAAAGATTCGGCGGAACAATATACGAAACCTGATGAATCTTTTTCAGAAGAGTACAAAGTTGAAGAATCAGATAATTCTCATTCTAATGGACAAAGTGCTGAAAGACAGAATACGCCGGAACACGAATCTCACAACGAAGAGGTTTTTGATCATTCGGCGCTGGCCGAAAGCAGCGCTACGGATCGTTCTGGAGAAAATACTTCCTATCGAAATAATGATGCAACGACGTATTCTAATGAAGGTATATCAATAGACGAAAGAGACAGACGAGAAAAAGAAGAAGCTATTCGGAAACAGATCGATCGAAGAGAGCGCAGAGAAAATGTAACCGTTACCGAGGTTGGAACCGGAGCGAGCTTATTTTCTTCTTATGGTGATGTCAAAGAAGCGGAACAACTGCATGCAGCAGACAAGACAAACAGACCTGCTTTTTCGGATCATAGAGAGGTAAAAACTGATTCAAAGAATGAATCTTCTGGATTAAAAATGTTGCAGAATGGTGACTCTCGCAAAGATGCGCTAAGTTACAAAGAACAGTCTCAGAACCATTATACGCTTCCTTCTTCAAATTCAACAGGAGATAAAACTAACGTTCAATTTAATAAACTGACTTTGGTAAATAAATATACAGGCAATGTTGCTACCGATATGATTAAATCTGTTGGTACTGTCTTTGTGGGGTCCATAGAAGAAGGCAATAGGGAGTCAATGCAAGGACAGGGAAAAGCTCAAATGTCCGGGATATCCACTTACATTAATAATATTGGCTATTCCAACCTTGCTTCTGTCAAACGAGATGCTTTGATCAGAAAGACTCAACGAGAATTAAACAGCGGAACCGGGGCTTACGGACAACTTAATCAACTGCTAAAAACAAAAGGATTTGCTGGAATCGATTTTTCTTCTCGAAAACAAGCAGGAGCTTCTATGGAGGATATTTATAAAATGCTCCAAAGAAGCGGGATGGCTTCCAACAGAAGCGGTGTATGGGATTTAACGAAATTTGACAGATTGTATCGCCGCGCAAGAAAAGGCAATGATTATAGTGAAATAGCCCGTGCTTTAGGAATCAGCAGTATTTCTAAAGCCGAAATGAAGCTTATTGGAGAACAAATCAATCAAATTGCCAGAAGAGATAGAACAGGTAGAAAATCCACAGAAGGTGCGGTGAGTACAGGAAAAACACTTCGCTCCATGATTGCACATAAACTTGGACAGGACAGTCAGGTTCTCGCCGGATACATGAATATCAAACAAACTGTACAAACAGTACGATCGACCGTAAAAGCTGCATGGCTGATGGCGATCACAACTGGACGTGTTATCGGCAAGCTTGGTAAATGGGCCGGTCGCTTAATTGGTTATGGTGCCAATACAAGGCTCTTGAGAGATACTGCGTTTGGAAAAGGATACAGAAAAATAGATTCCGGAGCAAAAAAGATTGGCGGCAAAATAGATGATTTAAAAAATCATCATCGGGAAAAGAAAGATAAAAAGGATTCTAAAAAAGAGAAAAAGAAAACCAATGAAAAGAAAAAGAGAGAAGATAGGCAAAAAGCCAGAAGAAATGCCCGCCAGGCAAGATTTGCCTCCTTGGCAGGAAAATGGAATCGTTTTGCCCCTGGTTTTTTAAGAACGAATAGTTTCATTGGAAGGACGGTTGGTAATCTCGGCAAGGCTGTCGCAAGAACAACAAAAATACTGGGTAATGTGTTTAAATCAGTTTTTAGTTTAATTGGGGCAGTTTCTCTTGCAAAAGCATATATTAAAAAAACACTAATTTATGTTCTTGGAGGCTCTTTTCTTATAATGGGTGCAGCAGTTGTTATCATATCAGCTCCAATTGATTTCATTCTTGGCTTTGAAACCACAGATGACGAAGATAGCACTGGCGATCCAATAATGGATAAAACAATGCATTCTTTGCAGGAAATGGAAACTAAATGGACTGATAGTCTGCTTAATGATACGGAAAGCGTGGACCTTACTGATTATAATTTAAAATATGGATCTTCTTACAAAACAGCGGCGGAATATATGCCCGCAAGCGGCGCTCCGAGAATTTTCTGGGGACAGCATAATGTAAAATGGAACAATTTGTCTGGTTTTACGGCTAATCCGTTCGGTAATTTCGACCTTGAGAATGATAACACAGCTTCATTTATGAACAATATAAACGGTGGTGTAGAGCTGATTTACAAAACAAAAGATGGGTCAGCAAGAACCAGTAACATTAAGGAAATTATCTGTATGGCAGATATTTACACAATGTTCAGTACGGAAGCAGAGGATACTCACGATGACGGACAAGCTGTAGACGGAAGTGAAAGTGCAAATGCAAAACAGTCCGGAGCTACATTTGCGGCATCCAATAAAAAAATTAATGGAGATATAAAATCATGGGCTTCGAACAGCATGATTGCTTATGCGCAGGATCTATTCAATATGTCTCATCAGGAGATCATTGATCTTCAGTACGTCATTTTACCGACCAAAGTAACGAAAGATTCTTTTGATCCGGACACAACGATCGTCGATGGCGAAAACAACACATCCGTAAAAGTAACACAGTGTCCCGATTATGATTTAGGCGGTTGTCAGATTTACGAGAATTTTTATTACGATAAAAATGGCATAGCTGTAAAAGACAAAGACGGAAATCTCCATACAGCCGGCGGCGTATATCCATTAAGAAAAAACAATATGGAATTTGATGAAGATGAATCCGAAAATATCATAAATACAGAATATTGCTTTGCAGATAGCGTTGCTGGATTTGGAAATATTTATAACTCAGATAACGCTGCTTGTTGGAAAATTGAACTTCAAGACAGTAAATCAGACGAAATTGAAGATTATTCGGAGCCAAGCGAAAGTGGAATTTCCGATGCTGTTAAGAGTTTGACCGGTGACAAAGAATATGTAACAGGTTTTTCTTGGAGTGATGCGGGATATTTTATCCTCACTACAGAAATTGTTGGAGAGACAAGAACACATACTAATCCAGAGTGGGTGATTGATGAGCCTGCTAGTCCGGGACATCCAGAAAAAGGTCATATAGCATTAAACCCGTATCAGGCAACAGACGTTGAATCCCGCACTTATCATGTGACTCATGAATGTGTAGGAGACCATCATGGGCGCTATTGCGGAGGTCATCTGAAGGCAAAAATAACCGGCGTAATATATGGCTTTACAGATGCGGAAGTTGGTGCCGAAGAGGCTGGTGTAACGATTGCAGGAAAAGTAGAAGATGGTAGTTTCATTCACAAGGATAGCAATAAATTCGTTGTAGATAACCCGAATGTATTTAAAACTGCAAAGGATATTTTTGATATTGATGCAGCATGCACACACCCTAATGAAAGAGAAGATTGGGAAGGCTGGACCGAAGAGAATATTGAATTAACACTTCTTAAATACAACATGGACTGGGAAGATCTGTATGGTTTTGATCTTACGACGACGCTTGGCGGACAGGCATTAACATCTGCCGATACGCAGGAGATTATGAAACAGATTAGAGAAAATTACCCTGGTTTGTCAGAAGAACGATTAAGTGTTGTGGAAAGGGGATTAAATTATGTAGGGAAAATAGGGTATAGCCAAACACATCACAACTGTCCTTTGGAAGGACCTTGTTTAATAAGTAAGAGCGGACCTTGTTATTTGTCAGATTGTTCCGGTTTTACATCAAATTTGTGGATTGATGAATTGGGTGGCATATATACAACAGATGGATTTCGAATTATGCTGAATGGAAAATTTGATTCTTCAAAGAATTTGCCTGGAGACATCATAGTGCATTATGATCCGAACGGAAATCACGCACTTTTATATATCGGTGAATTTGAATATGATGGAACTTATCAGACCTGGTCCATCGATTGCTCCACAGTAAAAGGTGTCGGAAACGTATTCCTTCGCCACAGAGATTATTACGATAGTTGTTCTTATATTTCACCAGCGCCTTAATTAAAAAATAAATAAAAACAACCCTTAATCTCTAAGAAGGAGAGAAGGGTTGTTTTTTGTTTCAATACATAACATTTAATTTTCTATCTTTTTCATATTGTCTTACGTCAAATGCCGGTAAAGCTATTCTTTCAGCATTCGCGTATTCATTTTCAATGATAAAATTAACAGCTTCACCACTTTTCTCATACCAATTCGCGCCAAACTTTTCCAATAACGTGTTTTTAAGTTTTTCTTGGGCGTCATATAAACTTAAGCCTTGCCTCAAATATGTTTTCGTGATTTCTGCAATTTTATTTGCATAATCAATATTACCCATTATTTTTGTTTTATTATCCATTAGGCTTACAGAACACATATAGTTTGGTGAAATCATAAATAGAGTCTCCTTCCAAATTTTTTAATTATAGTTGCGATTTTATCTAATGAATATTTTATCCTCATATACTTATTATGAATGATTTAACTCATATTATAACATATAACTGCAAAACGGGAGAGTATTTTTATACAAATATGTGTTCGCATCTTTTCGAAGTTGCGAAAAGAATATTACTTTTGACTAGGATTATATGAATTTGTGATTTTTTATGCCTGCTGGAATTTTTGCATTCCTTTGGTCATACTTTTATGCGTATTGAAATTTTCATATTCCATTCGAATATATTTATATTCTTTGTGGAATATTTTATTTGCTCACGAATATTTCATCCGGCACGTCTGTTAAAAACCATTTTCCGCCAACGTGCCGTTTTCGCCAGACCCGCGATCAAATCACAAATGTACACAACCCATATCGCCTTGATCCATTATATCAATTCTAAAGCATTTGCTCAAAATCCGTATATGGAAAATGTTTCTGCTTCTTTTCCAAAGGATATTTTTGTGCAGAAATTTGCGTGTTTTTGACTTATCTATCATAATAATTATATAAAGAAATGCAATTTTGTTCAGAGGTACGCAGATATGGGTAAAAACTATTTTAAGGAACGTGACAAAAAGAATATGTCTGTTGTGACGGAATTATCCACCTCTCTTCCTCAGGCAGTCACCGAGTACATGAATGCGATTTCGCTATCCAGGGCCCCGTCTACGCTGGCAAATTATTCGCGGCAGCTTAATACATTTTTTGTATGGGTAACTGATAACGAAATTATTCAGAAAAACCCAAAGAAAATTGATTTCGGTGATCTGGCATTGTTAACTTCCGACGACATCATTTCTTTTATGCATACACTACGATTCGCAGGCGACAATGACGAGACCTTACGGGCTTATTTACGGGCCATTTCTGCATTTTACGTATATTTTATCAAAAACGGAAAATTGAGGGCTAATCCGGTCGATGGCGTGATCAGACCGAAGCATAAAAAGTCTCCGCGAATCTATCTGGATGAAACGGATACGAAAAAGTTTATGTACTCAGTAGATACGGCGCACGGTCTTACGGATCGGGAAATCAAATACCGTGATACTATCATGACGGCATCCAGGGATATCGTTATCGTAAATTTGCTTTATGATACCGGCGTGCGTGTTTCGGAGTTAGTTGGGCTGGATATCAAAGATATTGACCTGCAGAGATGCCGCATGACCGTTCAGCGCAAAGGCGGCGACATTAATATCGTATATTTTTCAGATAGATCAAAAGAATATATTCTGAATTATTTTGAAGTTCGCAAAAAGATTGTTGCCGATAATGAAGACGCGCTGCTGCTATCGTTCGTGGGGAAAAACAAAGGACATAGAATGTCTGTCAGATCAGTGGAAATACTGATCAAAAAATATGCTACTGCTTCTGCGGTAACAAATGCAGAAAAGTTCACTCCGCACAAAATGCGACACACATGCGGCATGTCTCTTTTGAAGGCAACGCATGATATAAGCCTCGTGCAAAAGCAATTCGGTCACCGGAATATAACATCAACCACGATATATGCAGAAACGGATGATTCAGATGTTGCTGCGGTGAGAAATCTGCGGCGGAATGGAGAGATGTGAAATGAGTGATGTTTTCATTGGTATTTGCTTTTTACTTGTTTTGACAATTGTGACTGCATCTGTGTTTATTGCAGCATTTCGATCGTGATTTTGCAAATCACATAGCTTAATTTATAACGTAAATATACATATTAAAAGGAATATATGAATGCGCAAAGGACAAATTAAATTAGTTGAAAAAGTAAAAAAGATTTATGGAGAACAAAATAACATTGTTGCTTTTTTTGAAAACTCTGAAATACCACTTGACAGATTAAATTCCATTTATCATATACTTAAATGTATCAATAAAGAAGAGCTATTCTGCCTAAATACAGATGAATTACAAGAAATTACTGTAAAAATAGATAATCATGCAGAGATATTATATTTTGCATTGATGTTCCATGCATATGGATATAATGATTCTGTAATTCACTATGTCTCTTTACAGGAATTTGAAGAGATTTATAATTATATTGAATCTCCAGAATATTGCAAAGAAGTACTGGATGTATATGAATATTGCGAAACATTCACACAGGCAAAAGCAGCAATTGCAAAGTGTCCAATAGGTTTTGATTTGGATGATTTTACATATTTATTTAAGCATGCTGCTATAGTCAAAAAACATGCGAATATAGATGAAGTTATGCCATATGTAATGGAGGCTCTCCAGTTATCTAAGGAACAAAGAAACGGATTGTATGCTTTTTCTGCCTGGGGATGGTCATTGGATTTGATTCGTAAATATCATTATGATATACAATCTTATAAAAAGCAAATAGCCAGTATTATGCTTTCCGGATGTAATATGCAAAATTTTAATAACGAATCATGGGAGCAATATGATTATTATCAAAATCATTTTCCGATATCTCTCGAAGAAAAAGAGAAATTACAATCATTAAATATGCAATCTAATATAGAAATTTATAGAGAAACGTTTTATAAAAAAGTTTCATTCTCGAATAATGCTATAACGATTCATTTGACGAAATATGATTCGTTTAAATGGGAAGATAATTTCAAACTTACTTATGGTAAAAAAGATAGATCGGATAAAATTGTATACTTTTATAATACCGGTAAATTTTATAAAGAAATAAAAGAAAAATCAACCTTAATTCCCATTAATTTGCGGGAAATTATGAAATTGATTTCTGTTTATGGAAGTACGATTACCGATTTTCTTTATCCATATTTTGAAATGTTAGCAGAGGATAATAAAATTTATCTGAATGTCCTTAGAATTATGAAAAATACTAAGAATGATAATAAATATCATACCTGTATTCCTCCGATTCCTCTTTCTGAATTCAAAGGCAAACATACTTTAAAAGAGGTTATGACGTCTTATTATAAAAATACAGAAGATATTCCTTGGAACAAAGTAGATATTAAGATTTGTTATGCATATTTCAAATTACGAAAAAAGATTGAGCCTGCGGGATATACTATTTTATGGAATTGGTTAAACGACCATCCGGAAATAAGTACAATTAACAATAACACATTCTGTGATATTATCATGAATCAAATCGATGAAAACAGTTATTGGGAGAATATAAGTATTTATGGCAAAAACCAAAAAGTGACAAAAGAAACGGTAAGACATACAGTACAAGATTATATTAATTTTTGTCATACATTACACAAAAAGATACGTTTGACATTTACAAGCGCAAAAAAGATGAAAGAGTTCCATGATGACTATGCTGTAATTATAAAAAACAAATACACTCCAACAGTTACAATTCCAAAAAATACAAAGTTTAAGGAATTAGAAAAATTATTACCGGCAGACGAATTTACATGGATTAAAACAAAACGTAAGATAATAAAAGAGGGTGTAGAAATGCACCATTGTGTTGCGACTTATGCTGACTTGGTAAATAAAGATGTTTGCGCAATTTATGGGTTTATCAAAAAAGATAATCATCGAAGATATACGATTGAAATCAGAAAAAACAAAAATGGATATTATATCAGACAGATGCAATCTATGTGTGAACGAGGGTATATAGAAGAAGACTATATTTATGTACAATCATTAATAGTATAATTTCATAAATCAGAATGACCGCTCTCTCAAAACGAGGTGCGGTCATTTTATTATCTTTCTTTGACACGATCGTGTTCTTTTTTCTTCTTTCTTTCTTTTTGACCAAACGTGATGTACCGGTTCATGTCTTGTTTTACGCGTTCACGTTCCTGTTCATCAGGATATGTGTTGAATGCTTCCCGCAAACTCTCCACGGTTTCCAGTTTCTGTTTAATAAGCGGTATTTCGCCGTACTCGCGTACCAACTCATCATGCTCCTTTTCAAGCTTATGAAGCTGTTTCATATTACGTTTATACCCCTCGTTGGCAGAAAGACTTTTGGAACGTTCCTTATTAACAGCTTCAATCCGTTCTTTTTCCATCTGTTTTTTGAGGGCAAACTTCTCGGTATTGATTTCCTTGATAACCTCGGCAGCGCGTTTCTGATACTGCTCAATAGTTTCACCAGGCTGAATTTCCGGAGCCGTCCGTTCTTCCATGGCGGTTGTTAATGCGGTATAAAAACTTTTCACCTGCTCGTGTTTTGCCACGGAATATTCGGTGCCGCGCTCGAGTCCATGACGTTCTTTCATGCACTCTGCATAAGATGTTTGTAGCTCACGCATCATACGAGGTCCGCCGATATATGCCGAAGCATTCAAGTGTCCTTTTTCATCTATGGGGACAACGATTGCATGAATGTGAGGGGTGGTTTCATCGCTATGATACACAACATTGATTACATTATCACCATAAACAAGAGGATTTTTATTAAAATATCCCTTGAGCCATTCAACGTTGTCTTTTTTCCATTTTTCAATATCGATTTTCTTTTTATCTTCCCGAGAAAACGACATTTCGACTTCTATAGCAAGAACAGCATTCGATCGTGGCTTGTGATTTTGATAATATTCAAGAGAATTTATTTTTTCTTGAAACAATTCCGTATAGCTTTTTCCATTTGTAGATATAAGTTCGTCGTTTAAGTGTTCTAAGTTTTTATCCGCATTCGGAACATCTGTCTGGCGCAGATTATGTTCGGATGCCGCGTTCATTTTTGCCATGGAACATATTTTTCCAACGCCTATAATAGCATAACCCATTATGATATACCTCCTTTATTTATGTGTAATTATTATGAAAGAAAACTGCGACTGAAAGATTTTCCGTTATGGAATTTGAAAAGAATATATGTTCGATAAAAATTGGAAATTACAAAGCTTAAACAGCTCTTAAAATAATGAAAAAGGCATCTTGCGACATAAAAAACAATAAAAAATAGATATTTTTGATACTAGAATCAGATAATCTAGGGAAAATTCCGTTTTAAAATAGAATTCCATATATAGAAACAAAATAGCGGTTTCTACCGCTATTTTAAGCGAAAATGGAAGATGGTTATCGCAAATAAACCCAGAATTTATAAGACTTATGGCGCTTTGTGCAAAAATTTACCTAGTATACTGTATTGTTTTTATAAAAAAATATGGTTTTTAGTGTCATTTTTTTAAATTCCATAATGAGTGTTATGGAAACATAACAGAATAGTTGCGAAAAAGCCACTTGGAATCTGGTATAAGTTTCCAATCCGTTTTCGCCCCGTCCGTATCCCGTCAATGTCCCGTCAACATTTCACCCGCGTATAACAATCCCCCGACCGCGCAATCTGCCGTCCATGCTTCATCTGCATATTTCACTATCATAAATCAAAGCGTTCACCGATCATTTTTTTATATTTTTCCCAGTATTCATCTACGTATATCTTCGAATACGGAAAACGAAGAGGAACGCCGATAATCTGCCGTTTTCGCATCTTATCGCAGTCTCCTCCGCCAAAACGTACCGCTCATTCCCATATCGTTTCCCGATTTTTCTGCATATCCGCAGGCTATACGCATAAACTTCGATAACGGCACATTACCGGATCCTTTAGCGATTGTTGTCCTTCTGGATAAAAATAGCGGAAAAGCACTGGAAAAGCCGGTATAAGCCTCCCATTTCCCGTATTATTCCGCCTATTCTCACAACGCATACATCATTCACATATCAAATGAGCGTACCCGTTCCGCCTATTCTCCAAACGTATACGCCATTCCCATATCCAATATTATCTGCGTTTCCTGTGCATTTCCCGGCATTTCCGCATAAAACGAACAATACATTATCCTGTCCGCAGCGAAAAAAGAGAGCAAAAACCCCGAAAGGAACACTATATTGTCCCGTTCATTCGCTGTCCGTATACACAAAGGGACCAATATATTGCCCCTCAAATCCGCTTTCCGCGCATAAACGGCGCAAAGAAAGGGACAATAATATGCCCCTCTTATTATGTCTCCGTATCCGAAAGGGACAATATATTATCCCCCTTATGCACTGTTTATCTGCGCGAAAGGGACAATATTATGTCCCCCTCATTTTTACTGCGTTTCCCCACGTATTTTACAAGAGGGACAATATATTGCCCCCTTTAATATATTTCCCGACATTTACCTGAAAGGGATAATATATTGTCCCCCTCATGCACGATTCGCTCAAAAACGGCGTAATTAGAGGGATAATATAATGTCCCTCTTACGCACATATTCCGTGAAAGGAACAATAATATTGTCCCCTTTATACGCAGACCACATAAAAACGGCGTAACAAAAGGGACAATAGTATATCCCTTTTATACGCGTTTCTTTTCATAAGCGGGATAATATATTGTCCCTTTTATGCGCAGTTTCCGCCAACGTTCCCCTCGCACATTCTCCGAAAGGAGCTATATATTGTCCCTCTCGTCAAAAAAAAGGCAGAACAAAAAGGACAACTTATTGTCCCCTTCATAAAACGTTTCTCGACAAATACGCCGTATATTGTCCCGTTACGTTCATCTGCCGTTTTTGCCCCAAACGCATACACCACGGCATCGAATAGCTTTTTTTCGCAACGTTTATCCTTTAGTATACGCGAACCGGGCATAAACGGGACATATCCGGGAAACGCCTGCGGAATGGTACTACTATTACAATCGATTATAGTATATGGAGAACAACTAAACGAACGTATGTGCGAGAATAATGAACAAAATCTTTCAAATGCGGAAATCATTCATAATAAGAGTATTCAAGATAGAAGGAGGGACAAAAAGCAAAAATAATTTATCAATTCCATGTAGTTGTGGTATAATGAGAAAGGAAACTGAATATGGAACTACAAAAGAAAATTGATGCAGTACAGGAAATGAGACTCCTCGAGGATGTTTTCTTTGAAGCCGTGGCACAGGATATTCCGGCAGTACAGGAAATATTAAGGACAATCCTGGAAGACGAAAATCTTGTGGTAGAAACCGTTATTACGCAACGAACCATCAGCAACCTTTATGGCCGTGGTGTCCGTCTGGATGCCATGTGCACAATGGGAGATGGATTCAAGTGCAATATTGAGATTCAGCGGGCCGACAATGACGATCATCTTCGAAGAGCTAGATTCAACGCCGCCAGTGTTACCGTCAGAGAAAGCAATCCCGGAGACAAATTCAGAGATGTTGTTGATGTATACGTAGTTTATATTACAGAATTCGATATCTTTGGATATAACAAGACGATCTATCATGTCGATAAAACAATCCGGGAAAATGGCGTAACTGTCGATGATGGCTTACATGAAGTTTTCGTGAATACCAAGATCAAGGATGGAACCAAAATATCTCATCTCATGGATCTTTTCACAAAAACGCAGTTTGAATCCAAGGAGTTTCCTGCGTTATCTAAGAGGGTTAATTTTCTCAAGACATCTGAAGGAGGAAAAACCGAGATGGATACTGTTATGGGAAAGCTTTTAAAAGAGGAAAGAGCGGAAGTCACCAATAAAGCAATCCGCAATATGATTGACCTTGGCTTATCCAAGGATAAAATTTTAACGAAATATACTGTCGAGGAATATGAAACAGCGTTAAAATCACAAAAAACTGAATAATAAACAAAAAGAAATCCGGGGCCGTCTGGCTCCGGATTTCTTTCGCTACTACTTCGTAACGATACTATATCGGTAATAAATATAATACGAACGGAAACATACAAAAATCAATTAATCGAACACATGCACGATTATGAGTGGCGTCTTTTAAATACAGAAATCTGTCATAATAAGGATATCTAAGATAAAAGGAGGACAGCAATAAATGAAAATCGGTATAACAGAATACGGCGACGCCGGAATCGACCTTCGCTGGAAAAACAGATTGACAGACATGGACGGTGCAATTCTCATCACGAAAAATATCACAAACGCATTCACGCAGGCTGTAATTGATGTGGCGAAAAATACACCGATTATCTTACACGCAACTTGCACAGGCTGGGGCGGAACCGTCATGGAACCAAACGTACCTGACTACAAGACGCAGCTTGAAAACACAAAGCATCTCATCGACATCTGCCCTGACCTTTGCGACGTAGTGCTGCGCGTTGATCCTGTGTTTCCGACACAGAAAGGAGTCGACAGAGTCCTGCACATGCTCGATTACTTCCAGTCACTTAAAACCGGCATCACAAGTCATCGCATGAGCATCGTAGATGAATATCCACACGTCAGAGAACGCTACAGAGCCAAAGGATTTGAACCGATGTATGGCGGAAGATTTTCCCCAAATGATGACCAGATTGAATTGGTTGGAAAAGCACTTGCCAAGACAGGCATGCGTTTTGCCACATGCGCAGAAGACAAACTTGCAGAATGGTTTCCTGAAACCTTCTACATCCAGGGCTGCGTCAGTCATGAAGACATTTACAAAATGGGACTCGGCTATGAAGCCGATATGACCGTAAACCCTCAGAAAAGAAACGGCTGTCACTGTCTGTCCTGTAAGACAGAGCTCTTGAACAGACCGCGACAGAAATGTCCACACAACTGTCTGTACTGTTTCTGGAAAGACTGACACACAAGATTATCTAAAGAAAATTTTATCAGAATATTCCGAAGAGGAATGAAATTAGTAAAAAGAATTCCGAACCTCCTGGTTCGGATTTTTTGTACAGAACTTTATAAAATGAGTCCCACTGGAAACCGAATAGCAAAATTAAGAACGTTCGATGGATGAAGCCAAGGTGAATACCGTTATGGAAAGAATCACAAAAGAAGAAAGAGCAGAGGTTACTATTAAAGCTATCTGCAATATGATCAAATACGGTGTACCGAAAGAAAAGATCCTGGCAGATTATTCCGTCGATGATTTTAACGCAGCATTAGCAGAGATGGAGAAAGTGAACAATTGACGAAAGAAGTTCGGGAACCGTCTGGTTCCCGAATTTTTTATTTATATGCGATAGCGACAAATACACAAAATATTCCGTTCATCTGCCGTTTTTGCCCCAAACGCATATACCTCATATCCTCACCGTTTATCGTTTATTTCACAATTTTTATTCGCAGACGTAATAATACTGGATCAAAAATCATTCCACTGCTACTTCCGCAAATGATACCGGGAGGGAAAATGGCGGGATACGGACGGAAGAATATCTGGAGAACAACTAGCCGAACATACGTGCGAATAAAAATAAATGGATAGAGAGGTGTATGCGGGAAAAGCGAAAACGGGACGCAGACGGACATTTCGCAGCGCTTCGGCATATGAAATTTTTATGCAGAAGTTATGCGGCGCGGATCAAATCTGTCATAATAAAGATATAAAGAATCTTGTAGGAGGAATTTTGTATGGAAATTTATATATTGTTATCAGAAGGCAAAGAAAGCTGCGACGTTGTCTGCGTCAGTACAGATCTTATGGATATCAGACTTGCTATTAAGCAGGTTTTAGAATCTCCGAATTATCCGACTTTGCAAATATGGGAAAATGGAAAAATGAAAACCTGGCTGGCAGGAGACGATGTTCTGCACAAGATCGTATTCGTGCTTGATAAACCGCTTCCAAAAGAAATCGCAGATAAATGGAATCAATTATACAATTCTTATTTGCGAGCAGTCACTGTGAAACGTTATGCAGAAACAAAAGAAGCGACCAAATATCTTTCCGAAACAGTAGATAAGCTTCAGGAATTTTCGGCAGAAAATGGCATTAAACTTTAAGTGAAGCGAAGACATGTGCGAAAAATTTTATATGGAAAGATCCGAAATCCGTAATTATAAAATCAGCCACGACGACAAAACGATACCGGAAAAGCCACTGAACGGATATAGCTACTGGTATTGTCCGAGATGCAAAAGAGCGCTTGGAGTTGTAAACGGCAGATTTATTGAAACTTGCGAAAATTGCGGACAAAGGATTAAATGGTGAATTTTTGTGCAGAGATTTGCTAAATATCCTCATTTTGTTATAATACAAATAGCAAGATAGATGAATTGAGAAGAAAATACAATGAAAACATATTATGTGCAATTAGCTAATGGGGAATCTGATTTCTTTGAAGCGAAAACTGATCACTCCGCTTACACAAAAGCAGGCAAATTTTCAAGACAACAGGAATCGCACATCGAGTACCTGGCAGAAACATTTGAAGATTCAGAAGTAGATAGAGTGATTGTTGATGAAAAAGTTGTTACAAATCCTGAGGACGTCGTTTATGATGAGAAAGCTTATGACATTGCCAGGAAGAACACGCCGCACGATAAAAATGGACGAGCGACAATATCAAAAGATGACGAATGGGTAAAAGAGTCTGAATGGGACGAAATGTTTACTCAAATGGCATCAGAAAACAAAACATGTTCAAAATAGTAGAAAAGAGTCCCGTAACCGTCTGGTTCGGGGCTTTTTCATTTTACAAAAATCTTTATATTCCTTTTATCTGTCATATTAAATGCAAATACAGAGAAAAAGGAGAAAGAAAATGGCAAAATTATCACAGAGAGTAGAAAAGGAATTTTCGTGGCAGCAGTTACGCGATCAGATCTTTGCAGGAGAAAGTGGATTGAAGATCGAAGACGAAATCAAGTGGGTGGAATTAAAAGACGGACAGAAGATCACGCTTCAAGTCGCCTATGTATCGCCAGACGGAACAGAAGTGAAGTTTATTTCAAAGAATTGTCTGAGAAACGAATATCCGATGAATGAGAAAAGAACAAACGAAGGCGGATTCATAGAGTCAGATCTATTCCAGAGATTGCAGACAGAGATCTTCAAACTACTTCCAGACGATCTTGCAGCAGTCGTGTCAGAAGTGGAAAGAAAGCAGATCGTTGACGGAGAAGAAAAAGAATACAGCTGTAAATTGTGGCTTCCGTCAAAAATGGAACTATTCGGCGAAGATTATGTCAGCACAGCGGTAGCAGGAGAAGAACAGCTGGAATTCTTCAAGGACAGAAGAAACAGAATCAAGAAGCGGGGCGACGAAGCAGAATACACTGATTTTTGGTGGTGCAGTTCTCCGTCCGCGTCGAACACGACGGACTTCTGTAATGTCTCCAGCAAGGGTTATCCCTACAGCTTCGGCGCGCCGACGGCACTGGGCGTACCCATTTGTTTTACAATTAAAAAATGACATCAAACAATGAGAATGCCGGATTAATTCCGACATTTTCTTTTATACCCTTTTATCTTTCATATTAATGGCATCAAATAAGAAAAATGGAGGAATAAAAAATGAATAAAAATAAATTCTTGTTCTTTTGTCCGACACGACTTTTCGCGAATATACCGATGGACAAAAATGGCTTGAGATGATGTACCGCGAACTTGGAACCACAAAAGAAGAACTTGCGGAATGTGGAATAGCCATTAGCGAAAACGGAGAGATATTTTATCTCTAAAGGAAAACACGATAGAAGTTTATCAACTGGGAATAGGAGAAAAATAATATGTTAAATCAAAACTGGTTTGCCTCGGAAAACTTCGTAATGTTCTGTGATTATACAGAATATCAGCTGTTTTACGACACTGAAACCAAAAATATCTATGAAGTCAGTGAAGGCGTTATGGATCGCGCAAATACAACGATCAGAGAATTCACACCGGAGAATCCGGAATACCGCCGCTTACACCACGCATATGAATCTTTCCTGGATTCATCCAATAAGGTGCGTACAGGGATATATGTCATCACATTTGCCGCACAGGTCGATGTTCTTGTGGAAGCGGACTCACCGAAGGATGCAAGAGAAAAAGCGGAAAAGATGTTTGGCGAATATGATGAGACAACCCCTTTTCAATACACATATTTGTCGGACATTATGAACGTTACTGACAAAGACGGAAATGAGGTATAACACATGAGAATTACGAGATATACCACTGAATTAACCAACGACAAGATTACTGCTGTGGTAAAGGAAAATAGCAGCAATTACGAGATTAGTAACCTGAATTGCCCGGAAAATATCGTCCGGATGATGAGAGATGTTTTTCATGCAGACAGGAAGGCGGAAGAATATGTTTGGCTGATCGCCGCGAACACAAAAATGAAGCCGATCGGTCTATTTGAGTTAACGCATGGTTCCGTCAATGCTTCCCAGTTGGGATCGCGCGAAGTGTTCGTCCGTTTATGTCTCTTAGGCGCCTCGTCCTTCGTGGTGGTTCATAATCACCCCTCAGGCGACCCGTCTCCGAGCACAGACGACAACGCTACAACAAAACGTCTGAAAAGTGCCGCGGATATCATGGGAATTCCACTCGTTGATCATATTATCATCGGCGATTCTGCGTTTTATTCATATGCGGAACATAATTTTTCATAATCAAATATTTAAGAAAATGCCGGATCAATCCGGCTTTTCTTTTGTCCTTTATTATCTGTCATATTAATTATATCAAAAAACAAAGAAAGAAGGAGATTATTCAAATGGACACTTTAACAAAAGAATTAAATAAATATGCCGCTGATTTATGCGACAAATTCAACGCAAAGAATACAGAGGTGCAAATCTGTTTCGAAGAATATTTTTCATGTAATTCACCGGGAATTCGATTTAAGAGACTCGAAAACGAAACAACAACAAGGCGTGCTCATTCCGGAGTTTTCGGCGTGGCTTTCAATACCCTCGAAGAAGGAAAAATTGTTGTGGAAGATGCGTTCTTTCTGGTCGCCAATGGTTTCCTGAAATCAGAGATTGCAATACCTGATGAAAAAACCATCAATAGAATCATATTTTTCGGTGAACTGGATTGTCCTCTTCTGACTATCGAAGGAAATGTACTGAACACGATCGTTGTCTTGACAGGCAAGAAAAAGAAAGGTGTTCAGATATGTTTGGAAGACATTTGTAAAGTAAGCGGACTGTCCGCAAAGTACGTGCAGGAATCAATCCAGTCTTTGCAGAAGAAAGGAATTCTGAAGGTTATCGAAGACGGAAACAAAAAGATCTATGTCCCCCACAAAGATGCAGTCAGAAGACTGGAGCAAGAAGATTAGGAGACAAAGATGACAAGTGTAATCGGAGGAAAATTGCATGAGAAGCAAAAATATTAGAAAAGAAACCATCGACAAATATCCCTGCGTGGATTACCTTCATAACGCATTGAGAGCATTATCGAATGGCAAAGTAGATTCCGCATACAGAGAAATTTGTTGGGCTTTGTCGAAAGTTGGAGAAGAACTCAGCGAGGAAGAAAAAGTAAAATTTGCAAAACTGCTGGAAGAAGCAGCAGATAAGAGATAACATGAGATTGTGGACAATACAGCCGGTTGAGGTTGTTAATATTCTCGAAAGAGACGGCGTTTTTACCTGCAATCCGGAGAAAAGTGAATATTACAACGATTTTCATGACGCATATCTCTGGATTGCCGTTGAAATGGACAAACGAAATATTCCGCATCCTGATGGTTTGAAACTTCCTTTGTGGGCCTGGCATACGAGAGACTGGAAACATAAGAAACCGGATCTCAGAACGACAGGACTTGGAACTCCAGGAAAAAGCTATGCCTGCATCGAATTTGAAATCGACGATAAAAATGTTCTTTTGTCAGATTATAACAGCTGGCATTACGTTTTAAATCATTGTTGGTTTGATGATAGTCAAACGGAAAATGAATGGAACGCTCTTTGCGACTGGTTTAATTCATTAAAGCCGGAAGAAAAGGCAAAATTAACCATTGAAAGCTGGCAGAAGATATTTGACGTAACCAAGCGGAAGAACGACTGGTTTACCAATGGCCGCTACATTCAGGCTACTTTCTGGGAACTTCGAAAAGATATGGTTACAAACATCAAATATTTTAAAGCAAAATAGGAGAAAATTAATATGAAAATCTTTTTTAAATTATTTATCGAAATGTTTATTATCTGGGTTGCTGCAGCTTTGTTTCCAGAAAGAATCGCTTATGATTCTTACCGGACACTGGCTCTCGTGGCTGTAACTTTTGTGCTTACATAGGTAGTGATTGGCTTATTGGCGGAGCTGCTTATTTTTATCATCCACAAGCTGGAAATATCCATTACCAAGAGCGCTATCGTGTTTTTTATGATCGTGGCAATCATCATCTCAATTTTTGCAAACTTTGCCGAACTTATAATTGCAAATCACATTGTTCCGGGATTTGTAATAAACGGCATAGGGACATACATCATTCTTACGATTTTGTTTGCAATATGCACAACAGAAGTATCTGTCAACAAAAATTAATGCTAAACGTAATGCGCTGTTCTGGGAAGGCAAATG
>ENA-OPFG01000390-OPFG01000390.1-human-gut-metagenome-genome-assembly--contig:-NODE-390-length-29331-cov-2.618869_pt1 | contig 29331 bp, 20 predicted proteins | sample MGYA00241304_ERZ501542 | MGnify/ENA primary metagenome ERZ501542 (study PRJEB25962, sample SAMEA2042427) | human gut metagenome | biome: human gut; feature: human-associated habitat; material: faeces...
ATTGACCGCCCGCCGAAACAATAATCAAAAGTGATTATTTCTTGATGATTCTTACAGCAGCACCGTTGTTGATGCGTACGAAGTAGATGCCTGAAGCAAGTTCGCTCACATTGATAGTGGCGTTGTTGCCGTTGACATTGCTGCTGGCGTTGACCATTGCTCCTGAGATGTTGAACACTGCGATGCTTTCGATAGCCTCAGCAGCCTCAACGTTGACAACATCGGTTGCCGGGTTCGGGTAAACGCGTGTAGCGGCTGCTGCAACGTTCTCGACACCGTCGTGTGCGATAGTGATTGTTCCTTCGGCAGGAGTAGTCACATTGTTGTTGTCGGTTGGAAGAGCCCATACTTGCAGGCACTTCTGGTTGAGAACGTAGAGGTTGCCTGCGTAGTCATACTGAATCTGGTTGGTGATTGTGCCACCAGTCTTGACTGTGTATTCATACTTCAACGAAGGAGTCTTGTCATTCCAAGTGACAGAGAATACAGCCAAATTGCTGTCGGCGTCGACAACTACCAAAGTCTTGCGGTCTTTTGAGATTGCAAGGGCACTACCGTTTGTGCCGTTGAGGTAGTCGGCGATTGAGCCGGAGTTGAACAACTGGTTGCCATCGTTGTCGATGTATACAAATGAAGGACAGTTGGAAGCGTTGTTGCCAGCGCCGCGGCTTTGTGCAACCCACAGACCGCCTTCGTCAGGAACGATTTCAACATTGGTGTTGTCCATCATGTTGTGACCGAGCATTGCCGATGGAGCCTTGTCCCAAGTCAATGCTGTGCCGAGGTCGTAGCGCAATACGACATTGCCTGTGGCTCCGTCTGCATTGTAGTCCTCGTCGAATGTGTAAAGTTTGGTGTTCTCACCAGTGCCGTAGACTGCGGCTGCTGTTGTTGAACTGCCAAGCAGAACATCGCCGTTGAAGAGACGGCCGTCGTTGTCGCGTTTCGTGAATTTGAACAAGCTTGGAAGAGCCTCAGTCGTGTTGGCGTTGAGGTTTGCCGGGTCAAGCAGACGGATGCCTGATGTCGGGTCGTTCCAGTCAGAAATGAATACCACACCATTCTCGTTGATGCCTAAGCGGTAAGGAGAAGCTGTGTGAGATGCAGTATAGCCGTCGGCACCGTATGCTTTCTCGCTTACGTTGAGCTTGTGGTCAAGGATGTAGACACCCTTGGCATACTTGTCGTTGGCTGTGCAGTTTGCAACGTAGATGTTGCCGAAGAACTGGCTTGTTGGAGTGTTGTCGATGACAAGACCGCGTGCCTTGGCAAATCCAGGAACAGAGGCTACCATGTTAGGACGCGCTGCGTTCTGGTTTGCGATTTCAACGCCCCATGCCAATTCGCCTTCAGGGAGTTGCTCGTTTGCGATAACCGCTGAATTGGCGCCTTCTTTGACATCACCTGCAGGAACTGTTGCGAGAACCTCCTTGGTGTCTTTGTTCATCAATACGATGTTGGCGGCAGGAGCGGCGCCTGTAGCGTCGAATGTGAATGTGGTTTCTGTTTCGCCCACATTGGCTGCCAGATTGTAAGCATATTCATAGCTTACAGTAGGCTGCTCAACATTTTTGGTTGTAAACTTCGAAACCTTGCCGTCGCGCACGAGGTAGAGGTTGAAGTAAGCGTCGGTGATCACCTCGTCGGCGTTTCTCTCTGTGACAACTTCACCTGTAGCTGTAGTGTAGGCAGCCTCGGCTGGTGTTACAGCTGCGCCTGTTGTTGTGAGGAGTTTCGCGTTGTCGAAGCCGTTTGTTACGTTTATGAGTTTCAAACCGGCAACCTTGCCTTCTGCAACAACTGGAGCGACCATAAGGTCGTTGCCTGCAAACTTGAAGAATGATGCGCCGTTTTCGCCCGGAGCCATCGCCTCCGCAGGAATAGTTCCCATCAAAGGAGCGTCGGTGTTGTTGCCGGCAGTCTGCCATTCAACAGGGTTTGTGTTTGAACCGTCGATTACATACTGGTTTTCTGACAGCGGAGAAACTACAAGCTGGTAGTCATCGCCGAGTTTGTTGCCAGTGTAATTTGAGTCGGCTGATACATTTTTGTTGATGAATGTGGTAGTAGCCAATGCTCCGCCAGAGATGCCGAATTCAATGAAACGCATGGATGTGCTCGAACCCTTAGTCTGTGCGGTAACGACAATCGATCCCTCTTCGCTTGTGCCAGAAGCAGCGATTGTGCGTCCGGTCAATGCGTTGTAGTAGTTGCCTGAGTTCTGGGAAGTGAACCAGAGCGCAGGAGCGCCTGTCGGAAGTTCGTTGTCGTTCTTTGTCCATTTGTAGATTGCCACAGAGCCGCGTACGTCGCCAGAGGCAACTTGATTGTTGTCAAACTGGTTTTCACCGTAGCTTGTAGCTACGAGAACGTTGTCGGCAGTGAATGCGATATCGGAAATCTTCAATTGACGGTTCTCTTCAAGAGTTGTGCCCTCTGTGCTGATTTCAGCCACGCTATTGTCTGCAAGGTTCACATCGTAGATAAACGGCTCGTTTGCAGCGTCGAGAGCGAGCACAAACAAGTGACCGTTGCGGATAATCTGACGACGTACAGTCTTGCCTTCCAATTGAGTGGCCAATGGGCTGGTTTCTTCGCCCACAGCGGCTACATTGTATTTGTCGGCAACGCCGTAAGCTTTGTTGTCGCCAATTTCGTCAGGATAGTTCTCGTAGACAACTGTCGGAGGAACATAGCTTTCAGACTCAAGATATGTGTTGATGTATGCAGTTCCGTTGGCTTCAACAGTTACAGGCTTCAGATATTCCTCTGTAGCGCCTTTGTATCCCTTGGCGGTATAAGTCAAAGTGTATTCGCCCGGTTCGAGGTTGTCGAAGATAAACGCACCGTTCCACTCGTTGTCGGTGGTGTAGGTTGCCACTTCAACGCCAGCTTTGAACAATTTAACAGTCACGCCGTTCAATGGCATATAGACATCGTTTGTGCGTGCGGCAGGCTTGTAGAGAGCTTGGCTGAATTTCTCGTGGAGGTCGCGTACGATACCGTAGATAGTGCCGGTCTTTTCTGCCTTCCATCCCATATAGTCAATAAGACCGCGGGCATAGAGGTGGCCTTCGTGACGGCAAACGTCGTCGTTCATGGCACGTTGGCGTGCAGGTTGGTAAGTGTGGAAGTAACCTTCAACAAGGAATCCAGGGACACCGTGTTTCAACACGCCGAGATAACCCATATATTTTGTTCCGTTGTTTTCCGTTTCCGATCCTGAACCGTAGAAGTCGAGGTCGCCGCGCACGTTGGCGTTATCTTTTGAATAATATGACCACATCTGGTGCTCGTTGCTGAAGGCATACGGCCAAATGTGTTGAGCCATCGCCTTGCTGCCAGGAGCGGAGTAGGTCTCGTCGTCCTTGCCGCGGAAGATAAACAGCGGGTAGTTTGACGGAGAGCCTTCTCCGGCAGCGTTTGAGTGGATTGAGATAAACACGTCGAAGTTGTTTGCCTCTACCTCCTCGCGGATTTCAGACAGCGGACGGTTGTATGCGCCGTTGTCGTCGCCTTTGTGTGCAGGGTACGGACCAACCTTGACGTGCGACATCACGATGTGCTGCGACATGTCGAGGGCTGCGCCTATACGGTCTGGGTTAGAGTTCGTTTGGTTTTTGGTGCGGTCGAACGGTACGCCAGCCTCTACAAGCTTGTCGAGGAGTGCGAAACCTTTGTGAAGGTTTGTGTTCGACTCAAAGAAACCTGTTGTATCCACATTCTCAATGTTGTACGGCTGACGACCGATTGTCTGGCATGGACGGTCGTTGCCAGTCCAGCTGCCGTGGCCCGGGTTGATGTAGATACGGACTTGGTCGGCTGTCTTGCCGGCGTATGCTGTTCCGCAAGTGAGTGCCACGATTGCGGATGCCATCAATAGTCTGCTCTTCATGTCTATTTGGTTTTTACATTAATAATGTATGCCTCGCCGCTTGGCGTGGTAAACGAAATCTTCTCACCGTTGGCTGAAACGGTAGGGTACATAGCCATTGTCGAAGCGTCGCTGAGCACTTGCTTCTCTTTGCCGTCGGCAGAGTAGGCGATTACTTCTGATGAAGTTACAAATTCGCCGTTGTCTGTGTCGTGCATTCCGACAACGATGTTGTTGTCATACCATTTTGCGGCGCGGATGTAGCCGATGTGCTGCACGTCAGTGCCGTCGATGTTGCAAGTGAATGCACCTTGACCGGCAAGGTAGTAGAGCACCTTTGTTCCGTCGGGAGAAACCGAAGGCCACAAATAGCTTTGTCCCTCTGTTCCGTTAGGAGAGAGAGTTACGGTCTTGCCGTTGCTGGTGAGCATCAGCTGTCCGTATTCAATGAATGCCACCGGGGTTTTCTTGTCGGCTTTGGCGTTGCCCATAGCTTTTGTCTTTAGCTTGCGTCCTTTTACCACGTAGACTGCGTCGCCGTTTGCTGCCACGCCGTTGAGTTCGCGTGTGGCGTCGACGATGGTCTGCACTTCTCCAGTCTGGAGGTTAACCGACTTCAATGCCTGACGTTTCAGGTGGTCTTTGCCGATTTGGGTTTCACGATAGACGATGGTATTGCCGTTGTCGAGGATTTTGGCGTCGTATTCCGAGCCGGAAGCTGTGGTGACAGTGGTCAGTTGTCCTGTTGCCAAATCCAATTTCTGAAGACCTTGCTTCTGCTGGTCAGCAACGAGGAGATAGTCGCCGTTGGGGCTAATTGTAGCCATGTCGACTTTCACGCCTTCTGGAAGGTTAACTTTTTGAGTTGAACCGACTTCCATCAATTGCGCGAATCCTATGCTTGAACCGCAAAGGAGCATCACAGAAAGAAAAATTTTTCTCATAATGATGTTAGTTTGGTTAATTAATCAGGTTAGGTTGAAAATTCTATTGCGAAATTAAAAATTTTATCTGTTTTAGCGATGAAAAATATGTGTTTTTTAATCTTAAAAGATGTATCTAAATTTAAAGCACCCACTATTGTGTGCGCGGGTATTGCCATTTCGGAAATAATCATTAAATTTGCGTTTTACTTTAATAAGGTGAAAAATGGAAATAAAAATTACTGATAAAGATATGAAATTTCTGCGTATGGCTGCCGAGAAATCGGAGCGCAGCGTGGAAAATGGCGGCGGCCCGTTTGGCGCAGTCATAGTTAAGAATGACGAGGTGCTGGCAGTGGAGTCAAATTCGGTGACAATCGACAACGATCCTACGGCGCATGCCGAGGTCAATGCCATCCGTTCGGCATGCCGCAAGGTGGGCTCGTTCAAATTGGAGGGCTGCTATGTCTACAGTTCATGCGAGCCGTGTCCGATGTGTCTCAGCGCACTTTATTGGGCGGGAGTGGCGCGCATATATTATGGCAACACCAAAGAAGACGCGGATGCCATCGATTTCAGCGACAAGTTTATCTATGAGGAACTCGAACGTCCGAAGTCGATGCGTTCCATCCCTTGCATCCATGTGCCTGATTCTGGCGCAATCAAGGCATTCCGCATGTGGAGTGACAAGACCGACAAAATAGAGTATTGATGAAGGTTGTCATTGCATCTGACAAATTCAAGGGCTCTTTGTCGTCGGAACAGGTGGCTGCGGCGATAGAGGAGGGCATACTCGCGGCAATGCCTGACTGTGAGATTGACAAACTCCATGTGGCTGATGGCGGCGACGGCACGGCTGCCTCCATTGTGGAGTCGACCGGAGGGGTGTGGATTAATGTGAAGAGCGAGGATCCGTTGGGACGTCCGGTGGATGCGCGTTTCGGCGCTGTGGAAAGTCGCACGGCTGTGATTGATGTGGCTACGGCGTCGGGCATAGCGTTGCTTCGCCCTGACGAGTATGATCCGCTGAACGCCACTACCAAAGGCACTGGCATACTTATCCGCGAAGCCATTGACAGAGGTTTCCGCAATTTCAACATAGGCGTTGGCGGCAGTGCTACCAACGATGCCGGCACAGGGCTTCTGTCGGCGTTGGGGTATCGTTTTCTCGATGCCCGAGGCAACGAGTTGGAGCCTTGTGGGCGGTCATTGTCGCGCATTGCGGAGATTGACGACAGCCAGAGAATGCCGGAACTTAAGGAATGCTCGTTCACGGTGATGTGCGATGTGGATGCTGCGTTTTACGGGCCGAAAGGTGCTGCATGGCTTTTCGGACCGCAGAAAGGTGCCACCAACAAAATCCTCGAGGCGCTTGACGACGGTATGCGCACATTCGCGGCCGTAGTGAAAAAAAAATATGGCAAGTCGATGCAAAACCAGAGTTATGCGGGCGCAGCCGGCGGAATTGGCGGTGCGTTGTGGGCTATGCTCGACGCCAGTCTGACACCGGGCATCTACGCGATGCTGAAGGCTATAAATTTTGAAGCACGCATCGCCGATGCTGACATTGTGGTTACCGGAGAGGGGGCGATGGATTCGCTCACGCTGTTGGGCAAAGCTCCCTACGGAGTGTGTGGAGAGGCTGCGTGGAATGGCATTCCGACGATTGCATTCGTGGGAAGCGTGTCAGACAGCGACAGCCTCAATGAGTACGGATTCCTGTCGGTTTATCCAACGGTTTCCGGCCCTATGCCGCTCGAAGAGGCGATGAAACCCGATGTGGCATATGCCAATTTGAAGCGTACGGCCATGCAGGTGTTCCGCACGTTGCTTATAAGACAAAATAATTAACGATTATTGTGAAATAAAGTTTCGCCGATTGGACGGATGTTTGTAACTTTACGCAATAACTAAAAAAAGAATAAATACTATGGAAAGAGTGATTCCAGCATCAGAACTTATAATCAACCCTGACGGGTCGGTTTTCCACCTTCACATAAAGCCGGAAATGCTTGTCGACAACATCATACTCGTCGGCGATCCTGGTCGTGTAGACTTGGTGGCTTCTTTCTTCGACAAGAAAATTCATGAAGTGTCGAGTCGTGAATTCCACACGATAACAGGTGAATATCACGGCAAGCCGGTGATGTGCGTGTCGCACGGTATTGGCGCCGACAACATAGATATTGTGGTCAATGAGCTCGACGCATTGGCGAATGTTGATTTCGAGACTCGTACGGTCAAGAAGAATTTCCGTCAGCTCTCAATGGTGCGTATCGGCACGTCGGGCAGCATACAGGAGGATATCCCTGTGGGCTCGATGGTGATTGCGCGCAAGGCTCTTGGCATCGACGGCGCGTTCCACTTCTATAAGAATTCGGAAAAAGTGCGCGACATTGAACTTGAGGACGCCTTCATCAGTCAGTCTGGGTGGAAACCAATCTGGAATCATCCTTATATCGTTGACGCCGATGAGGAACTGGCAAATCGTATATGCTGCGAGGGCATGGTGATGGGCATCACAATCACTGCCAATGGCTTCTATGGCCCACAAGGACGCGAGCTGCGCCTTGAAATCGCCGATAAGAACTATGGCAAGATGCTCAGCGGATTTGAGTATAAAGGTCAGCGTCTGACTAACTTCGAGATGGAGAGCGCAATGCTTCAGGGCTTGGCTAAACTTATGGGACACAAGGCTGTGACGGTATGCTCGATTATCGCCGGACGCGTGTCGCACACATCAAACCCTAACTACAAGGGCTCTATCGGCGAACTCATTCAATTAGTTTTGAACAAACTCTAAAACAATAATATTATGGCAAACAAAAGACAACTGAAAAAGTATATGAAGAATATGGCGGCTAACCTTGCCGGAGAAACTGTATTCATCCTCAATTATTATGATGGAATCGACGAGGCTAAGGCAAATGACGTCATTGACAAGATTTTCAATCTGTTGACTGAAAAGATCAACGATGTGTCGGTTGATTTCGACAAAACATGCAAAGATTCTTTCGCCGGCGACCGCAAGGCGTATCGCAAGGCGCGCAATGCCTACTACAAGGCTGCCTATAAGAAGCTGTATACAGATTTCACTGAGGGCGTCAGCGCGGTGTTGAAAGACATGAACGCTCTTCTCAGCAAGGAGCAGCTTGAGGAAAACAAGCGCATGGCCAACGAGTAGGAGCTGGCAAACGGCTATAGATAAGGCGGTGGCATCTGATGGAAAATCGGATGCCGCCGCCGACTCTTTTGCAGAATGGAGAAAAATGCGTAACTTTGCAGCGCAAAAAAAGAATAATTTTTTAATCTTAATTTAGAAACGAATGGGTTTTAATTTGCTTAAAGGAAAACGAGGCATCATTTTCGGTGCGTTGAATTCCAGCAGTATTGCTTGGAAAACTGCCGAACGCGTTGTTGAGGAAGGCGCTGTGATAACGCTGAGCAACACGCCGGTGGCTGTGCGTATGGGCGAGGTTTCAGAACTGGGTGATAAGCTCAATGCGGAAATCATCCCTGCAGATGCCACTAACTGTGATGACTTGAAAACCGTGTTTGAGCGCTCGGTGGAGGTGTTGGGCGGAAAAATCGACTTTGTGCTCCACTCTATCGGTATGTCGCCAAACGTGCGTAAGAAAAGACTTTACGACGACCTCGATTACGGAATGCTCGACAAGACTCTCGACATCTCCGCAATCTCTTTCCACAAGATGCTGCAGGTTGCCAAGAAACTCAACGCCATTAATGAGTATGGCTCGGTTGTGGCTCTCTCATATATCGCTGCGCAACGCACTATGTTCGGTTATAACGATATGGCTGATGCAAAGGCTCTCCTTGAGTCGATTGCACGCAGCTTCGGTTATATCTACGGCCGTGAGCACCATGTGAGAATCAACACAATTTCTCAGTCGCCTACGCTCACCACTGCCGGCAGCGGTGTGAAAGGCATGGAGTCGTTGATGGACTTCGCCAACCGCATGTCGCCTCTCGGCAACGCTACGGCCGATGAGTGTGCAAACTACTGTGTGGTTATGTTCAGCGACCTTACCCGCAAGGTTACAATGCAGAATCTCTACCACGACGGCGGTTTCTCCAATATGGGTATGAGCCTCCGTGCTATGGACCAGTACGAGAAGGGATTCGACAAATACCGTAATCCAGACGGAACAATCCAATACGGTTAGTCGACAGCGGGCTTAGCAAAGCAACAATACAAGGCAATCCTTTTGTGGGGTTGCCTTTTTTTATTACTTTTACATAAAAATTGGATTCTATGATAGAATATGTAAAAGGAGAGTTGACGGAGATTACGCCGGCAAGTGCCGTGGTGGAATGCGGCGGGGTGGGATATATGCTCAACATCTCTTTAAACACTTATACACGCTTGCAGAATGAGCGGCAGGCAAAAGTTTATGTCTACGAGGCGATACGCGAGGACGCACATTTGCTCTATGGTTTTGCCGACCGGGAGGAGAGGGCATTGTTCCTGTTGCTGATAACGGTGTCGGGGGTTGGGCCGAACACGGCGAGAATGATCCTTTCGTCGTTTTCCACAGCCGACTTGCAAGGAGTCATAGCCTCGGGCAACGTGAATCTGCTCAAGGCGGTGAAAGGAATTGGTGCAAAAACGGCTCAACGTATAATTGTTGACCTCCGCGATAAAATAAATCAGGGTGCTGATACGTTAATTATTCAGTCGGAGGCGACGTCGGAAACTTATGAGGAGGCACAGGCGGCGCTCATTATGCTTGGATTTGCCAAACCTGCGGTGCAGAAGGCATTGGGCAAACTGCTCAAGGATAATCCTGCGGAAAAAGTTGAGGGCTTGATAAAGAAGGCTTTAAAGATTCTTTAGTCTGCGCTTGGCGGCTTTGTTTCCGGCAACGTTTTAAAACGCCGTTTTTTTACTGAATGAACCAACGAGGAAGAGTTAAATATTTGCTGATGCTTGTGGCCGGAATTGTGCTTTATTCCGTCTGCAACATCGGTTTTGCGCAATACAAGAAAAGCGAGGTCAGCGCCCCGCCTACGATTTTTACCGGCAAGAGCAATGTTCCCGATTCAACTGGGATGCACTATCCCGTGAAGGCCACAATCACTCCGGGCTACGACGAGCTTACGAGTCCCGACCGTCAGGCAATTGACCTTAAAGATCCGTCGAACATCAAGACGGAGGTGGAATACGATTATACGACAGATACTTACGTGGTGCGCACCAAGGTGGGAGACCGTGAGGTGGCAACTCCTTTCATCTTGTCGTCGGAGGCTTACAACAATATGGAAGTGCGCAATTCAATGATGGATTATTACCGCAAGCGCAACTCCGAACTGTTTGAGCAGAAGGACAAAACAAAATTCAACGTGTTTGATATGAAATTCGGACTCGGACCATTGGAAAAGGTTTTCGGTCCGGGCGGTGTGCAGCTCAAGACACAGGGATCGGTGCAGGTTAAGATGGGTGTGAAATCCAACAAGACCGACAACCCGGCGCTTCCAGCAAGTGCGCGGCGCAAGACTTATTTTGATTTCGACCAAAAAATACAGGCTACAATCGATGCTTCGGTGGGCGACAAGTTGAAATTCAATATGACTTACAATACTGACGCGACGTTTGATTTCGACTCCAAAAACCTGAAACTGAAGTATGATGGAAAGGAAGATGAAATCATCAAGTCGATTGAGGCGGGCAACGTGTCGATGACCACAGGATCGTCGCTTATCAAGGGTAGCACAGCACTGTTCGGTCTGAAAACAAAGATGCAGTTTGGAAAATTCTCAATCACGGCATTGGTGTCGCAGCAAAACTCAGAGTCGCAGACGGTAAGCACAAAGGGTGGTGCGCAGACCACAAAGTTTTCAATCAATGCCGACGACTACGACAAAAACCGATATTTCTTCCTCGGACACTATTTTCGCGACACATACGACTACAATGCCTCGAAGCTGCCTTATGTGCTTTCGGGTGTCAATATCACACGTATTGAGGTGTGGGTAACCAACCAACGGGGCACGTACAACGAGGCGCGCCATCTGGTTGGGTTTATGGATATGGGTGAGAACAAACACTTGCAGAACAACCACTGGGTGCCGGTGGCATCGCCCGACAATCCAAGCAACAATTCCAACAACCTTGTGCAGGAAATCAAAACCGAATATCCCGACGCGCGTCAGATAAGCCAGGTGTCGACGGCGCTTGAGCCGTTGTCGGCCTACGGCATAGAGGGCGGCCGCGACTATGAGAAAATCGAGAGTGCCCGCCTGCTGTCGTCGACGGAGTACAAGCTAAATCCTACGCTGGGCTACATTGCGCTCAACTCTGCGCTCAATGCCGACGAGGTGCTCGCCGTGGCTTATGAATACACGTATCAGGGACAGGTGTACCAAGTGGGTGAGTTCTCGAGCGATGTGACTGACTCCAGTCAGGCTCTGTTTGTAAAAATGCTGAAGGGCAGCACTGTGTCGCCAAAGTTTGCCAACTGGGACTTGATGATGAAAAACGTTTATTCGCTTGGTGCATATCAGGTGCAGAAGACTAAATTCAAACTCAACGTGAAGTACAAAAGCGACTCCACTGGTGTCGCCGTGCAATATCTGCCAGCCGATCCTATCCGCAACAAACCGCTTATCCAAGTGCTCAACGTGGACCGGTTGGACTCAAACAACGAGAGCAATCCTGATGGATTCTACGACTTTATCGACGGCTATACTATCAATGCCGCGCAAGGCAAGGTGATATTTCCTGTTGTAGAGCCGTTCGGCGACTGGTTGGCGAGCCAATTGCTCAATGCCGACGATGCCAAGCGTTTCTGCTACCATGAGCTCTACGACTCGACGCAGACTGTTGCGAAGCAGTTTCAGGACAAGAATAAATTCATCCTTACGGGAGAGTACCAAGCCTCATCGGGGTCGACAATACGGCTGAATGCCATGAACGTGCCTCGTGGTTCAGTTGTGGTGACAGCCGGTGGTGTGACTCTGACGGAAAACAGTGACTATACTGTGGACTACAATATGGGTACGGTGACAATCACCAACCAAAGCATCATTGATTCGGGAACAAACATCAGTGTGTCGCTTGAAAACCAGTCAATGTTCAGCACACAGCGCAAAACGTTGCTCGGACTTGACATGAACTATCAGTTCAACAAGGACTTCAATGTCGGAGCCACGCTTATGCATTTCTCGGAAAAGCCGCTCACAGAAAAGGTGGATATTGGAAACGAGTTGATAAACAACACTATCTGGGGTCTGAATTTCTCATACAACAAGAATTTCATGTGGCTTACAAACTGGCTCAACGCCATCCCTACGGTCAATGCCACCGCACCGTCGACCATAAGCATGCAAGGCGAGTTTGCTCAGTTGATTCCCCACAAGAAGAAAACAGGCACAAATGCGGGAAGCTCGTATCTTGATGATTTTGAGACCTCGCAAAACACAATTGACATACGTTCGCCGTATTCTTGGTTCTTGGCGTCAACGCCAAACGACCCCAACGGCGGACTCTTTCCGGAGGCTGCTTTGAGCAACAATGTGGACTATGGCAAAAACAGAGCTTTGCTCGCATGGTACTATATCGACCGTATGTTCACTCAGAAAAACTCATCGCTCTGTCCGGCATACATCAAGAATGACAAGGAGCAGTTGTCAAGTCCTTATGTTCGCGAAGTGACTACGCGTGAGATATGGCCTAACCGTGAGCTCAATTACGGCGAGGCGTCGGCAATCCAGACGCTCAACCTGTCGTTTTATCCGGCAGAGCGTGGTCCGTATAACCTTGACCATACAAATATCGATGCCAATTTCAATCTTCTCAACCCGGAGAAGCGTTGGGGCGGCATCATGCGCAAGCTTGACAACACCAACTTCGAGACGTCAAACATAGAGTATATCCAGTTCTGGATGATGGATCCGTTCTCTGTAGAGGGTGATACCAACGAAGGCGGCGACTTGTACTTCAACCTCGGCGAGGTGAGCGAGGACATCCTTAAAGACGGATACAAATCGTATGAAAACGGACTGCCTGCCGACGGCAGTACTCGCGGCACTCGTGAGACTGTATGGGGACGTGTGCCGACTGAAACATCGCTGACGTATGCTTTTGACAACACTTCTGGCGCTCGCCGCAATCAGGATGTGGGCTTGAACGGACTGTCGACTGAACAGGAGTTTGAATTCACGACTTATAAGGAGTATCTTGAGAACCTGCGCGCAGTGTTGTCGCCTGAAAAGATAGCCGAGATGGAGGCAGACCAGTTCTCTCCGTTCAACGACCCTGCCGGCGACAACTATCATTATTTCCGCGGTTACGACTACGACGAGCAGCGCTTGTCGATACTTGAACGCTACAAGCGTTACAACGGCACGGAGGGAAACTCGCTTGGTGACGACGATGAAAAGGATCCTCTCTACCAGTCGTCGCGCAGTGTGCCTGATGTGGAGGACATCAACCAGGACAATACGCTCAACGAGTATGAACGTTACTATCAATATCATATCTCGTTGCGCCGACAGGATTTGGTGGTTGGACAGAATTATATCACCGACAAACAAGTGTCGACAGTGCCGCTCGCAAACGGCAAGAAGGGCGAGGCTGTGTGGTATCAGTTCAAGATTCCATTGCGTGACTATGAGAAGGTGGTTGGCTCGATTTCCGACTTCTCGACCATCCGTTTCATCCGTATGTTTATGACGGGATTCAAAGAAGCTACGCATCTGCGTTTCGCAACTCTTGAGCTTGTGCGTGGCGACTGGCGCACGTACGACTATAATCTCAATTCGCGTGCCGACGCTCCTGCGGAAGGACAGCTCGACCTTTCTGTGGTCAATATTGAGGAGAATTCCGGACGTGAGCCGGTCAATTATGTGCTGCCTCCAGGCGTAAACCGTATTGTTGACCCGGGGCAGTCGCAGATTACGCAACTCAACGAGCAGTCAATGTCGATGAAGCTCACAGGGCTGCAGGCCGGCGACGCGCGTGCCGTATATAAGAACACATCGATGGACTTGCGCCTTTACAAACGCATCCAACTCTTCACCCACGCCGAGCGTCTTGTGAATGACGTGGCAGAAGAGCTGAAGGACGGCGATTTCTCTGTGTTCATGCGTCTTGGTACCGACGTGAAAAGCAACTTCTATGAATATGAGGTGCCGTTGCATCTGACGGCTCCCGGAAAATACAACACCAACAATACCAACGACCAATATGCCGTATGGCCGGAAGCTAACTTTATGGATGTGAAACTTAGTTTGTTTACAGATATAAAGAAGGAACGCAACCGCGCGAAGCACGACGAGTCGCAGCAGGTGGGAAACACAACGCTGTATACTGGTTACGACCCCGACCATAGAGCTAACCGCGTGTCGGTGCTTGGCAACCCCTCGCTCAGCGATGTGCGCGTTGTGATGATTGGTGTGCGCAACAACTCCAGCAAGGAGAAGAGTGGTGAGGTGTGGGTGAACGAACTAAAGGTGACGGATTTCGACCAAGACGGTGGATGGGCTGCGAAGGGCAATGTCAACCTTGCGCTCAGCGATGTGGCTACAGTCAATTTTGGCGGACATATCGAGACTGTTGGATTCGGAAATGTAGACCAAAACCTATCGTCGCGCCGCATGGATGACTACAAGCAGTATAATGTGGCGACGCAGGTTGATGTGGGACGTTTCCTCCCCGCCAAGGCGAAGCTAAAAGCTCCGGTCTACTATTCTGTGTCGAAGGAGAAGACATCGCCAAAATATAACCCTCTTGACCAGGATATCCTGCTTAAGGACGCTCTCGACGAGGCCGAAACAAAGCAGGAGCGCGACTCGATAAGCAATTATTCCGTGGAGCAGTCGACGGTGAAGAGTTTCAGTATTTCTGGATTCAATTTCGGAGTTAAGAGCAAAGTGCCGATGCCTTGGGACCCTGCCAACTTCACAGTCAACTTCTCGTTCAACAAGCAGGAGAACATTTCACCGACTGTGCAGTATGAGCACATCAACGACTATCGCGGCAGTTTCCAATACAGCTTCTCTCCGGTCTACAAGCCGCTGAAGCCGTTCAGTTTCATCAAGAGTAAGTCGAAAAACCTGAAATTCTTTAAAGACTGGGAGTTCGGCTATGCGCCGTCGTCGTTGAGCTTCTTGACTAACATGACACGCTATTACTACGAACTGCAGTCGCGCAACGAGGCTGACGTAGAAGTGGAAGTACCAGTGTCGGTGAGCAAGAATTTTTATTGGGACCGTCAGTTCGCAATCACTTGGAATCTTACAAAATCGTTGGCGTTGTCGTTTAACTCCAACACGATGGCGCGCATCGAGGAAGCAGTGGGACAGGTGAATAAGAAATTGTTCCCCGACAAGTATAAGGAATGGCGCGACACGGTGATGCGCAGCATCCGTGATTTCGGTACTCCGTGGAATTACAGTCAATCGTTTACGGCGACCTATAAGGCTCCGTTCAGCAAGATAGCTGTTCTTGACTTCCTTAACGGTAATGTGTCGTATAATGCGACATATCGGTGGGATCGTGGTGCCGATGTGGCAGATGCTGTAGTTGGCAACTCGATTGCCAACAATGTGGTATGGAATCTCGACTCTAAAATCAATTTTGAGACACTCTACAATAAGTGTAAATACCTCAAGGAGGTGAACAAACGTTTCTCCAACAGCTCGAGGGGCAACAGGTCGCAGAAGGAGCGCAAACCACGCAAATTCCAGCGCACATACCAGCTTTCAGACTCTGTTGTGGCGGTGAAACACAATCTGCGCAGCAAGAAGGTGAAGGTGTCGGCGACAACGCTTGACGGCAAGCCGTTCCCGATAAAAACCAAAGTGGTGGATGATAATAATCTGCAAATCATCACTACAGGAAAGCAGTCGGTGAAACTCGTTGTCACTGAGGATTTGACAAAAGAAGTGAATGTTTGGAAGGAGATTGCCGACCATTCGGCGCGTTTCGGCATGATGGTGCGCAGCGCAAGTTTCCGCTGGCGCAATACGCGCACGTCCAACATACCGCAGTTTATACCCGAGGTGGGCGACTTGCTCGGACAGAGCAAGAGCTATGGCCCGATGTCACCGGGATTGGATTTCGCTTTCGGATTTACAGATGAGTCTTATCTCAACAAGGCGATGGCTCGCGGATGGCTGCTCGGCGATGAGAACCAGACGAGTCCTGCCATCTTCTCGCGTACTGAGGAGTACAATTTTGAGGTGCAGCTTGAGCCTATACGTGGATTGAAGATTCAGCTCACAGCCAACCGTACTGACAATCGCACAAATCAGGTGCAGTTCATGTACAACTCGATGCCTACCACCCGAAGCGGCAGTTTCACGATGACCACATGCGCCATAGCCACAGCGTTGCGCGGGTCGTCGTCGAAAGACGGCTACAGCAGTGCCGCCTACGATAAATTCTTGTCAAACATCCCTGTGATGGCGCAGCGGTTGGAACAGAAATATCAAGGTATGCGCTATCCTGATGCCGGCTTTATCAGCGGCACGGAGTATGCCGGACAGCCTTACAATTCCGACAACGGAGGCGTAAGCCAGGCGAGCGGAGATGTGCTGATTCCGGCGTTCATCTCAGCCTACACTGGCAAGGACCCGCAGAAAGTGACCACATCGTTCTTCCCGGCATTGTCGCAGTTGTTGCCAAACTGGCGCGTCACCTACGACGGGTTGGTAAAAATCGGTGGTCTGAGCAACATCTTCCGCAGCCTTACGCTGACTCATGCTTATCAATGCACATACAGCGTCGGCTCCTTCTCGTCGTATCTGAACTGGGTTGGCGCCGGCAATGGCGATTTTGGATTTACCCGCGATGAGCAGACGCAGCGTCCTGTGCCGTCGTCGCCATATAATATCTCGTCGGTGACCATCACGGAGAAATTCGCTCCGCTGCTTGGTTTGTCGGCAACGCTTAAAAACAACCTTACGCTCAACGTTGAATACCGCGACAGCCGCACGCTGACGCTCAACACCAGTGCCGGACAACTTGTTGAGGCGTCGCAGAAAGCGTTTACGTTTGGCGGCGGATACAAGATTGCCAATTTCAACACTGTGTTGAAGATGAAAGGCGGTCAGAAAGGTGTCAGCAACGACCTTACTCTCAATGCCGACTTTTCGCTGCAGAACAATCAGTCGATTATACGAAAAATGCAGGAAGGGTCAAGTCAGGCAACCGCCGGCACGAAGTCGATAGCCATTAATTTCACGGCAAGCTACGTGTTGAGCAAGCGCATCACGCTGCAGGCGTATTTCGACCATCAGATTAACAAACCGTTGATTTCATCGAGCGCATATCCAACAACCAACAGCAATTACGGTGTTTCTGTCAACTTGTCGTTGGCTCAATAAATAATGAATTATGGGAAGAAATAAAGACAATAAGAAAAAAGAAACAGGGAAAGGTCTCGGTGCAATAACAGCCGTGACGGAGATGTATGGACGCAACGCAAAATGGGTTAACTGGGCGATTGTGGGACTGCTCTTTGTCCTGGCATTCTATGTGCGTGTCAATGCAATCGCCGGCAAGACGGAGCTGCATTCAGACGAGGTGTTCTCTATGGCGCTATGCACATGCGATCCCAATTATAATGTGGCAGTGGCCGACGGGACCTATACTGGAGCCCAACTGAAGGACATGATTGCCCATAGTGGAGACTCCGGCTTCAAGGGGATGCTCTCCGACCTGCGCCAACTTTGGGTAAACAATGGCGACGCTCCCCACGCCAGCCTCTACTATATGGCTTTACGTGTGGCGCTGACGGGCTACGACGCCTACGACCTCGATGGCTATATCGTGCGTGGAGGAGTGCTGAATATGTTGTTTTTCGTATTGTCGTTTGTGTTTATGTACAAACTGCTGCGACGCATATTCGGTGAGCGTCACATGCTGGTGTTTGTCGGACTTGCGCTTGCTTATTTCAATCTTCTGTCGGTGCGCAACACGATGCTTATTCGCGAGTACCAGATGGCTGAGGCTTCGGTTGTCATGCTTACGTATGTGGCCGTTGGCTTTGTCCAGCGTCTTCGTGCGGGCGAGGAGATACGCCGTTGGCGATTTGTGGCGCTCTTCGGAGTGTTGATGGGTTGCACCGTGTCTCTTGGATATTTCAATGCCTTCTACGTCATAGGCTTGTGTCTCGCGCTCGCAGCCTCTTGCATCCGTCATCATCGTCACCGAGCGATATTGCTGATTCTGTTGGCTGGAGTGGCTGCATTAGTTTTTGCATTTGTGATTTATCCAGGATTTTTCAACTTCATACTCCATCCTACGGTACATAAGTCGATGGCGTTCCGCAAATTCTCGCTTGCTTTGTCGGTCACTTTTGCACGCGACATCCGACGCCTGCTCTTCATCTCTTACGGTTTCTGGATTGTCCTGGCGGCCGTGCTTGTGGCGGCATTCTCAAAGGGAGGATTGAAAAAATTGGCAGACGGCGGACTTTTTGTGTGGTTGCCGTTGCTTGTAGTGGCTTGTATGCCACTTATTCAGTATGCGTCGATACTCAAGCATCCGCGTTACTATTATTGCCTTATGCCGGTGTTGATGTTGCTGGTGCCTCAGTCGCTCGCCGCGATGCCGAATCTGTGGCGTCGTTATTTCGGCATTCTCATCCTCTTGTTTTTCCCGATTCTCACTCCGCAGATTCATTTCCGCGACAATTATAGATGGGATGCGGTGCGCAAGGAATTGGCGCGTCCGGTCATATTCTATCAGTTGAATCCCAACGAACTGATACAGCTCGTGCCTAACCTTGACGACAATGTGGAGTATACGGTTATGGGAAAAACTCCGATGACGAGTGAAATCAGTCAGGGGGAGGAACGTCTTGTGGTGGCGAAGATGGGAAAAATCGACAGCGACAAGTTTGTTTTTGTCGGAAAGGCGATTTGGAACAGCAATATCTATCTCTTTAATGTAAAATATGTTGAAAAATAGCATTATAGCAACAGTTGTGGCGTTGGTTCTCTCGGCGTGTTCCGCTGAGACGCAGCAGAAAACCTATTCGCTCGACGGGTCGGTTGACGCCTCGCGCGACGGCAAGGCCTATCTGTATGTGCTGTTGCCGGAATATCAGAAACTTATGCTGCTCGACAGTGCGGATGTCAGGCATGGGGGATTCCGTTTTTCCGGAACGGTTGACGAGCCGATGGAGGCTTTCGTGAGACTTAATGGCGACACGGCGGCATACTGCTTTGTGCTGACCAACAATCGGCTGACAATGACAATAGAAGATGGTACATATTCAGTGCAGGGGTCGCCGTCAAACCGGGAGTTGTCGCAGCTGCTTGCCGACCGGTATGCGTTTGAAAAGCGCCGCGAATCGCTGCAGGCTGCCTACAAAAAGCAGTCTGCCGACTCAACTCTGACCAAGGTTGTTGAGGACTCGCTGATGACGGCCTATCATCAAGCAGGCGTCGACTATCGCAGACTTCTGCTTGAACGCCTGACTAAAAAAGTTCCAGGCTATCCATTGATGGGACGGGTGGCGCTTCGCATGTTCGGTGGTGAAATGCTCCAATGCGAGATTGATTCCGTCAGCCTTCTGATGAAAAATCCCCGATGATGTCGTGGCGGTCGGAATAAGGAAGCAAATATGATTTGTCAAGATTGATTGTAGAATACGGAATCGGAAGTGCCTTAACAAGACTGACGAGGTTTTAGGATTTGTTATAAAGGAGATTTTGCAAGTGATTTGAAAGTTTTTACTACCTTTGTAAATTGACAGAGCGTTGCTCTGCCAGATAACAACAAATCTCGTGGAAAATAGAAAGAATATAGCAATATTGGGGAGCACCGGCTCCATCGGCACTCAGACGCTTGATGTGATTTCGGAATATCCCGACCGACTTTATCCGTCGCTTCTGACGGCCAACCGCAATGTAGACTTGCTCATAGAGCAGGCGCTTAAGTTTAAACCGCATCGTGTGGTGATTGCGCAGAGCGACTGCTACACCAAGTTGCGCGACGCCCTTGCCGGCGAGCCTATCGAAGTGATGTGCGGTCAGCAGGCGATAGCCGATGCCGCCATCGTGGTGACTGCCATGGTGGGGTATAGCGGGCTGGCTCCTACAATCAGTGCCATCAAGGCGGGAAAGACAATAGCACTTGCCAATAAAGAAACTCTTGTTGTGGCTGGCGAACTGATAACCAGGCTTGTCAAGCAATACGGGTCGAGGCTTGTGCCTGTCGATTCAGAGCATTCAGCGATATTCCAATGTCTTGTGGGCGAAGATCCAGAATCGGTCGATAAGTTGATTCTTACGGCATCGGGCGGTCCGTTCCGCACGCGTCCGAAAGAAGAACTGTATGGCGTGACTCGCGCCGACGCATTGAACCATCCAAACTGGTCGATGGGAGCGAAGGTGACCATTGATTCGGCCTCGATGATGAACAAGGGGTTTGAGATGATTGAGGCGCGATGGCTGTTTGGCATTCCGTCGGAACGGATTGAGATTGTGGTTCATCCGCAGTCGATTGTGCATTCGATGGTGGCATATTCCGACGGTTCGGTGAAGGCTCAGCTTGGCTTGCCCGACATGCGTCTGCCCATACGCTATGCTCTCAACTATCCGGAGCGGTTGCCGTCGGCATGCCGCAAGATGAGTGTGGCTGATTATGCCAATCTCACATTTGAGGCTCCCGACCGTGAGAAGTTTCCGTTGCTCGACATGGCTTTCGATGCAATCCACCGTGGCGGCAACGTGCCGTGTGCGCTCAATGCAGCCAACGAGATTGCCGTGGCGGCTTTTCTTGCCGACCGCATAGGGTTCATGCAGATGCCGGAAGTGGTGGCGGAGGCAGTGGCTCGCAACCGGTTTATCGCCAGCCCAACATACGACGACTATGTTGCGACCAATGCAGAGATAAGAAAAATTGCAGAAGAATTGATTAAATAAGAATCTACACACCAACAACTAATGGAATCTACATTTTTAATAAAAGCGGCACAACTGGTAGCGGCGTTTGGCTTGCTGATAATAGTGCATGAGTTCGGACATTATATCTTTGCCCGTATGTTTGGCATCCGGGTGGAGAAATTCTATCTGTTTTTTAATCCGTGGTTCTCTCTTTTCAAGTGGAAACCTAAGAAGAAAGCAGGCGCCGACGATGGCAAGTCGTCGTGGCGCGACACGGAGTACGGCATAGGATGGTTGCCGCTTGGCGGTTATTGCAAGATTGCCGGAATGATTGATGAGTCGATGGACAAGGAGCAGATGGCGCAGCCTGTGCAGCCGTGGGAATTCCGTGCCAAGCCGGCATGGCAGCGTCTATTGGTGATGATTGCCGGTGTGCTGTTCAATTTTATTCTTGCCATAATCATTTACGCGGGCATTGCTTTTGCCTGGGGCGACAAATATATACAGTTCAGCGACGCTGAATATGGCATGCAGTTTGGTTGCGAGTCGGCAAAGACGCTGGGATTCCGCGATGGCGACATCCTTGTGAGTGCCGACGGCAAGACCCTTGACGCAGCCGATTTCGGAGTAGCCACACAGGAGCTGCTTGAGGCGCGAGAGGTGACGGTGAAACGCAACGGTGCGCTCACCACGATAGATTTGCCTAAAAATGCGCTCCTCACCGTAAGCAACGAGTTGCGCGACCACAAGGACCGTGGATTTATGACCTATCGTTTCCCCGTTGTGGTGAAGAATATTGTTGCCGGTCAGCCGGCAGCTGCCGCGGGCCTTAAAGCCGGCGACCGCATTGTGGGCATCGACAGTGTGCGCACCGAGACATGGGATGTGTTTGCCGCCTGCCTTGCAAAGAGTCTTGACAAAGGAATCGCCGTGACCTACGAACGTGGCGGAAAGGAGTATGTGACCCATCTTCACACATCGGAATCGGGTAAGATTGGTATTCAGCTGACTCCGATCGATGAGATATTCAAGACCCATACTATCAACTACAACATCTTCCAGGCAATACCTCGAGGCATTGAAATCGGCGTTGACAAGCTCACGTCGTACGTCAGCCAAATGAAGTATGTCTTTACAAAGGAGGGCGCGGAGAGCCTTGGCGGATTCGGAGCCATCGGCGATATGTTCCCTGCAGAGTGGAGCTGGTATCACTTCTGGTTTATCACGGCTTTTATCTCCGTGGCGCTTGCGTTTATGAACATTCTGCCGATTCCGGCTCTCGATGGCGGACATGCGTTGTTTGTTATCATTGAGATGTTTACAGGCAAGAAACCGAGTGAGAAAGTGCTTGAATACTCCACAATGGTGGGTCTTGGCTTGCTCCTTGTGTTGCTGCTTTACGCCAACGGCAATGATATTTACAGATTCTTTATCAAATAGGCTTGAACGAGATGGACTACAAGAAAATCATACTGAAAAAAGGCAAGGAGGAATCGTTGAAGCGTTTCCATCCGTGGGTGTTCTCTGGAGCGATTGCCAAGATGGACAACGATATTGAGGAGGGCGATCTTGTCAGTGTCTACACATCGGCAGGCGACTTTATCGCTGTTGGTCATTTTCAGATTGGCAGCATCGCAGTGCGTGTGCTCGACTTTGCGCAGCGTGTGATAGGAGAGGATTTCTTCGTTGAGCGTCTGCAACGCGCCTACGATTTGCGTCAGGCTATCGGTTTGGTGCGCGATGACAACAATGCGTTCCGTCTTGTGCATGGTGAGGGCGACTTTCTGCCTGGATTGGTCGTCGATATCTATGGTGCCACAGCTGTGGTGCAGGCGCATTCTCCGGGAATGCACTTTGCGCGCAACATCATCGCGCAGTCGCTTCTCAAGATTGCCGGCGGACTGATACATAATGTGTATTATAAGTCAGAAACCACCCTTCCTTACAAGGCGCAACTCGACCCTCAGAATGATTATATCGTTGGCAAATATGAGACTGACATAGCCGTTGAAAACGGATTGAAGTTTCATGTGGACTGGCTCAGGGGGCAGAAGACGGGGTTCTTTGTCGACCAGCGCGACAATCGCAGCCTTCTTGAGCATTATGCCAAAGGACGCACGGTGCTCAACATGTTCTGCTACACAGGAGGATTTTCGTTCTATGCGATGCGTGGCGGAGCGAAGGCAGTGCATTCTGTCGACAGCTCGGAAAAGGCTGTGCGTTTGACGAATGCCAATGTCGAGCTTAATTTCCCAGGCGACAGCCGTCACAAGGCATTTGCGGAGGATGCATTCAAGTTTCTTGGCGGAATCGATGACAGTTATGACCTTATAATTCTCGATCCTCCAGCATTTGCAAAGCATAAGAGCGCGCTGAAAAATGCCCTCATAGGCTATCGCAAACTCAATGTGAAGGCATTTGAGAAGATTCGTCCGGGAGGCATTCTCTTCACGTTTTCCTGCTCGCAGGCGGTGTCGAAGGAGCAGTTCCGCCTTGCAGTATTCAGTGCGGCGGCCATGTCGGGGCGCAAGGTGCGCATCCTGCATCAACTCACGCAGCCGTCCGACCATCCCATCAACATCTACCATCCAGAGGGTGAGTATCTTAAAGGATTGGTGCTTTATGTGGAATAATAAATTCATAAAAACTCAACAGATATGAAGAAACAATTAATCCTCTCAGCCATTGCTGCGGTGGCACTCGGTGCTCCGGCGGCTTCTATGGCTGAGTCCTTAGATTTCAATTACAAAGTGGACAGATTTGCTGACATTGAAGTGCTGCGCTACAAAGTGCCAGACTTCGAGCAACTTACAATCCAACAGAAAGAGTTGGTTTATTATCTGACAGAGGCGGCTCTTTATGGCCGCGACATCTTGACAGATCAGAATGGTAAATACAACCTCGCAATTCGCACAACACTTGAAAACATCTATAAGAATTATGATGGCAGCAAGGACGATGCGGATTATAAAGGTTTTGTGCTTTATTTGAAGCAGGTGTGGTTTGCCAACGGTATACACCACCATTATTCTACCGACAAATTTACACCTCAGTTCAGTCAGGCGTTTTTTGAGACGCAGGTGAAGAAATTGTCAAAGAAGCAGTTGCCGTTGAAAAAGGGGCAAACTGTAGATGCGTTTCTCAAGGAGATAACGCCTGTGATTTTCGACCCGACGGTTATGGCCAAGCGTGTGAACCAAGCCAATGGTCAGGATTTGATTCTCACTTCCGCCAACAACTATTACGAGGGAGTGACGCAAGCCGAGGTTGAGCAGTTCTATGCTGCGATGAAGAAAATCGACAATCCGGAGGAACCAATTTCATACGGCTTGAACTCTCGGTTGGTGAAGCGCGACGGAAAACTTGTCGAGGAGGTTTATAAAGTGGGTGGCTACTATTCGGCTGCTATCGAGAAAATCGTTGAAAATCTTCGCAAGGCTGTGGCTTTTGCCGAAAACGACAAGCAGAAGGCCCACATAAACAAGCTGATTCAATACTACACCGACGGTAATCTGAAGACCTTCGATGAATATTCTATCCTTTGGGTAGAGGATGTGGTCAGCAGCGTGGACTTCATCAACGGATTTATTGAGAATTATGGCGATCCGCTGGGTTATAAGGGTGCTTGGGAGTCGATCGTGAACTTTAAAAACGAGAAGGCTTCACACCGCACAGAGGTGGTCAGCAGCAACGCTCAGTGGTTTGAGAGCAACTCTCCTGTCGATCCACGTTTCAAAAAAGAGAAGGTGAAAGGTGTGACGGCAAAGGTTATCACGGCTGCCATCCTTGCCGGTGACTCTTATCCGTCAACGCCTATCGGCATCAACTTGCCCAATGCAAACTGGATTCGTGCAGCCCACGGTTCCAAATCGGTGACGCTTGAAAACATCACGGAGGCTTACGACCAGGCTTCGCACGGCAACGGATTCAACGAGGAGTTTGTAATCGATAAGGAGACAAGCGACTTGATGGATAAATATCTCTTTATTGTCGACAATATGCACACCGACCTTCACGAGTGTCTTGGACATGCTTCGGGAAAACTCTTGCCGGGTGTTTCCGACGATGCACTGAAGGAGCACGGCTCTACGCTTGAGGAGGCTCGTGCCGACCTGTTCGCGCTCTATTATCTTGCCGACCCGAAACTGCTTGAACTCGGTCTGCTTGACAACGAGAATGCTTACAAGGCTGAATACTACAAGTATATTCTTAACGGCTTGATGACGCAATTGATGCGCATCGAGTATGGCAAGGACGTCGAGGAGGCGCACATGCGCAACCGTCAGCTGATTTCGAAATGGTGCTATGAACGAGGCAAGGCAGACAACGTTATCGAACTTGTGAAACGTGACGGAAAGACTTTCGTGAAAATCAACGATTATAAGAAACTCCGTGACTTGTTCGGTCAGTTGCTCGCCGAAATTCAGCGAATCAAGTCGGAAGGCGACTATGAGGCAGGAAAGACTCTTGTGGAGACGTATGCTGTAAAGGTTGACCCGGCAATCCATCGCGAGGTGCTCGACCGCTATGCTCGTCTCGACATCGCGCCGTATAAAGGTTTTGTCAATCCGGTCTACAAGCCTGTGTTTGACAAGAAAGGCAACATCATAGATGTGAAGATTGACTATACGGAGGGCTATATCGATCAGATGCTCCGCTATTCGAAAGACTATTCGCCGTTGACAAAATAAAAACGGTGTACGACTGATATGAAGCCGTATGGGGACGCTGCTCTCCATACGGCTTTTTTTCGGCATCGGCTGATGGATAACCGCTGAAAAATGGCTAAATTTGCAAAAAAGGAAAGGTTATGCTACTTACAACAACTCCAACAATTGAAGGCCGCCCGATACGCGAATATCGCGGGGTGGTGACGGGAGAGGCGATTATAGGCGCCAATTTTGTCAAAGATTTTTTCGCATCGCTGCGCGACACGTTCGGCGGACGCTGCGACATGTATGAGGATGTGCTGCGTGAGGCAAAAGACAATGCTCTCGATGAGATGTCGAAGAGGGCAGAGCGTATGGGATGCAATGCCGTGGTTGGCATAGATCTCGATTATGAGACGGTAGGTGCCAGCGGGTCAATGTTGATGGTTACGTGCAGCGGCACGGCAGTTGTCATATAATATGATGGATAAAGAAACGATAAGACAAATCAAGAGCGATTTTTTTGCGTTGCGCAATGGCGTGATTGCCGACAAGTTGCGCAGTGCGGGATGTCCGTATAAGATAATTTTCGGGTTGACGGTGCCTCAGATAGAAAGTGTTGCCGCAAAACATGAGCCGTCGGCCGGACTTGCCGAGACTTTGTGGGCAAACGATTCCACCAGGGAGAGCCGGTTGATGGCAACTATGGTTTTCCCCGCTTCGGAATTTTCTGTCGACAAGGCAAAGAAGTGGATCGCTGATGCCGATACGGTGGAATTGGTCGATATGCTGTGTTTCCGCCTTGTGCGCAATGTTGAAGGAGCGGAGCAGCTGGCTTTCAGTCTTGCCGGTGAGGAGCCGACTCGCTATGCCGGTTTGCGACTGCTTATGAATCTACTCGTTGTGCGCAAGCTTGCCGATGTGGAAAAAGCCAAAGGCGTCGCATCGCAATGGGCGGAAGGCGGTGATGCCGTTGCGCGCGTTGCAAGGCAAATCAAGGAAGAAATCGAGTGGTGCTTTTAATTGAACGAAAGGCAAATAAAAACGGTATTTTTTTCACCTAAATTCAGACGAAATCATTAACTTTGCGTTGGTATGACTGCGACGGAAGACAAATCATATTATATCGCTCGCACGAAACTGGCTGAATATCTCGACAACAGACGGTTGCGCAAAACTCCGGAACGATTCGCGATTCTGGAGGCGGTGTTTTCGCACAACGACCATTTCGGCATAGAGGCTCTTTATGTGGATATGGAGAACCGCGCGTATCACGTCAGCCGATCCACTATCTACAACACAATGGAGCTTTTTACGGAGTGTGGACTGGTGCGCAAGCATCAGTTCGGCACCAATCAGGCTGTGTATGAGAAGGTGGTAAGCTCGGGAAACCACCATCATCTGATCTGTACGGAGTGCGGAAAGGTGAAGGAAGTGAAGGACCAGGAGTTGATGGACTACATCGGCAGCCGCAGATATGGGACATTCTCAGTGTCGTATATCTCGCTCTACGTCTACGGCATCTGCTCCACATGCCAGCGCCGGCGCCGGCGCAATCGTAAAATAGACAAGAAAACAACTTAAACGTAAAAACAGAATATAATTATGAAAGTAGATGTGCTCTTAGGTTTGCAATGGGGCGACGAAGGAAAAGGAAAGGTAGTTGATGTGCTGACTCCGCGTTACGATGTCGTGGCGCGTTTCCAAGGAGGTCCGAACGCAGGCCATACGTTGGAATTTGAAGGCAAGAAATACGTACTCCGTTCAATCCCTTCAGGAATTTTCCAGCATGGGCAGGTGAACATAATCGGAAATGGCGTAGTGCTCGACCCTGTGCTTTTCAGAGAAGAAGCAGAAGATTTGGAAAAAAGCGGCGTCGATATTAAGAAAATTTTGAAAATATCGAAAAAGGCACACTTGATAATGCCTACACACCGTCTGCTTGACGCTGCCAACGAGAAACTCAAAGGCTCGTCGAAAATTGGAACCACGGGCAAGGGTATCGGTCCGACATACACCGACAAGGTGAGCCGTAACGGTTTGCGTGTAGGCGACATTTTCCACAACTTTGAAGAGAAATATGCAGCCGCAAAGGCTCGCCACGTGAAAATGCTCGAGATGCTTGATGCGCTTTCCGACTTTTCGGAGCTTGAGGCAAAATGGCTTGATGCGATCAATTATCTGAAACAATATGAGCTGATTGACAGTGAGCATTATATCAACCATCTGCTTGCCGATGGCAAAAGCGTGCTGTGTGAAGGTGCGCAGGGCACGATGCTCGATGTTGACTTCGGATCGTATCCTTTTGTCACTTCAAGCAACACCATCTGTGCCGGAGCATGCAGCGGCCTTGGTGTGGCTCCACGCAGCATCGGTGAGGTGTTCGGTATTTTCAAGGCTTATTGCACACGCGTGGGCAGCGGTCCGTTCCCTACAGAACTTTTTGACGAGACCGGCAGTAAAATACGTGACCTCGGTCATGAATATGGCGCGGTGACTGGACGTGAACGCCGTTGCGGATGGATAGACCTTGTGGCTCTCCGTTATGCAATTATGCTCAGCGGTGTCACTCAGTTGATTATGATGAAGAGCGACGTGCTCGACACATTCCCGACAATCAAGGCTTGTACGGCTTACAAGGTGAACGGCACGCTGACACGTGATTTCCCTTACAGCATCGAGGACGGTGTGGAGCCAGTCTATGAGGAGATAAAGGGTTGGAACACGGATATGACCAAAATCAAGAACGAGGATGAGTTCCCGGCAGAGTTCAATGCTTATGTGGCATTCCTTGAGAAGGAATTGAATGTGCCTATCACGATTCTTTCTGTGGGTCCTGACCGCGAACAGACCATCGTGCGCTCTAATTTCAAGCACTAAAAAACATAAGGCTGCTTGGCGACAATTCTGGTCGCGAGGCAGCCTTATTAAATTTATAATTACCCTAAAACGTTAATACTATGGCAAAAGTAAGACCTTTCAGAGGACTGCGTCCACCCAAAAATATGGTGACCGAGGTGGCTTCACGTCCGTATGATGTACTTAATTCAGAAGAAGCCCGTAAAGAAGCGGGCGACAATGAAAAATCACTCTATCACATTATCCGCCCGGAGATTGATTTTGCTCCCGGCACCGATGAACACGATCCGAAGGTGTATGAGAAGGCGGTGGAAAATTTCAAGAAATTCCAGACAAATGGATGGCTTGTGCAGGATCGTAAGCCCTGCTACTACATCTATGCGCAGACTATGGACGGCCGTACTCAATATGGTTTTGTGGTGGCTGCCAATGTGGCTGACTATCTTGAGGGACGCATAAAAAAGCACGAACTGACACGCCGTGACAAGGAGGAGGACCGCATGAAGCATGTGCGCATAAACAAAGCCAACATCGAGCCGGTGTTTTTCACATTCCCCGACAACGATGAATTGGAGGAGATACTACGCCGCGTCACTGCTACAGAGCCGGAATATGATTTCGTCAGTGAGGATGGTTTCGGACATACGTTCTGGGTGATTGACGACGACAAGACGATTGACGCCGTGTCGCGCATATTCGGAGAAATTCCAAACATGTATATAGCCGATGGGCATCATCGAAGTGCTGCTGCCGCATTGGTGGGAAAAGAGATGGCCGATGCCAATCCAAACCATACGGGTGATGAGGAGTATAATTTCTTCCTTGCAGTCTGTTTCCCGGCTTCGCATCTGAAAGTGATTGATTACAATCGCCTTGTGCGCGATCTTAACGGGCATACGGATGAGGAATTCCTTCATCTGCTTGAAAAGAACTTCGTGGTGGAGGACAAAGGCACTGAAATCTATAGTCCGCAACACCTCCACAATTTCGCACTCTATCTTGGTGGGCATTGGTATTCGTTGACGGCACGTGAGGGTACGTATAACGATTCTGACCCTATCGGTGTGCTTGATGTGACGATATCGTCGGATTTGATTTTGCGCGATTTGCTTGGAATCACCGACTTGCGAAGCGACAAGCGTATAGATTTCGTTGGCGGTATCCGTGG
>ENA-OPFG01000448-OPFG01000448.1-human-gut-metagenome-genome-assembly--contig:-NODE-448-length-27334-cov-2.394003_pt1 | contig 27334 bp, 24 predicted proteins | sample MGYA00241304_ERZ501542 | MGnify/ENA primary metagenome ERZ501542 (study PRJEB25962, sample SAMEA2042427) | human gut metagenome | biome: human gut; feature: human-associated habitat; material: faeces...
AGAAATAAAAAACGGGGGCATTTCTTATATAAGAATTACAGATAATGGAAAAGGGATTATGCCAGATGACATGGAAATAGCGTTTGAAAGACATGCAACAAGTAAAATAAGAAGTGCATCTGATTTGGAAACAGTAAAATCTATGGGCTTTAGAGGTGAAGCATTAGCTAGTGTAGCAGCAATTAGCAAAATAGAAATGATATCTAAAACAGCAGATAATGATGTTGGATATAAAATAAATGTACAAGCAGGAAAAATAATAGATAAAGAAGAAAAAGGTTGTTCCAAAGGAACTACAATAACTGTAACAGATTTGTTCTTTAATACTCCTGTTAGATATAAATTCCTCAAAAAGGATTTTACAGAAGCAGGCTATATAGAAGATGTGATGACAAGAATAGCATTAATACATCCAGAAATAGCAATAAAACTAATAAGCTCTGGAAAAACTATTATTCAAACATCAGGCAATGGAGATATAAAATCAATAGTATATAATATTTATGGAAAAGATATAGCAGACAATATAATAGAAACAAATTATGAATATGAGGATATTAAAATAACCGGAGTAGTGGGCAAGCCAGCAATAGCACGTTCAAATAGAGGAAATCAAATGTTTTTTGTTAATAAGAGATTTATTAAAGACAAAACATTGACAAGTGCTACAGAACAAGCCTTTAAGGGACTACTTACAATAGGAAAATATGGATTTTTAATTTTAAATATAGAAATGAATCCTAGTAAAGTAGATGTTAATGTGCATCCTGCTAAATTAGAAGTAAGGTTCCAGGATGAAAATACTATATTTAAAGCTGTTTATCATGCAATAAAAGAAACATTGCTAAAAGGAGAATTGGTTCCTGAAGATAGGCCAGTAGAAATAAAAAAACAAATAGAAGAAACACTAGAACCAACAACAGAAGAAAGAAAAGAGACAATAAAGTTTAGCGATTTACTACAAAAAATGTCTGCCAAAAAAGAGAAAGATGAAGAACCCCCATTTGAATATAAAAGCAATGTAATAGAGCAAATATATAGTAATAGACATGAAATTAAAGAAGATAAAGAAAAATATAATTTGCGAACTGACTTACCAGAAAATGATAAAATATCTAAAATGGATACTCAAATTATAGATTCTAAAGAGATTAATAAAAAAATATTAGAGCCAATAAATAATCTTAACAACATAAAAATGGAATCTAACAATGATAACTTTGAGGAAATGTATGTTAAGACTTTTGGAAATTTACCAAAACAGGTTGTATCAGAAGAACCAGTAGATGAAACAAAAGTAAAAAAAGAGGAATTAGAAACAACAGAAAAGATATCAGTATTTGATAATATGGATAACAAAGCAATACCAAAATATAAATTTATAGGGATTGCATTTGCAACATATATAATAATAGAATTTGATAGTGAATTATATATAATAGATCAACATGCGGCACATGAAAGAATTATGTATGAAAAAATAAAAAAGAACTTTTATAGTGAAGGAGAAAAGGATTCTCAATTAATGTTGTTACCAGATATAATTAATTTAACACATAAAGAAATGGATATTGCAAAAGAAAACATACCAATATTCGAAAAAGCAGGTTTTATGTTAGAACAATTTGGGGAAAATACAATAAAATTAACAGGAGTACCTAACATATGTATTGATTTAGATACAAAGGAATTATTCCTAGAGACATTGGACGAAATAAACACAGTTGCAAGAACAGCAAAACAGGAAATAGAGGAAAAGTTTATAGCGACACTTGCCTGCAAATCAGCAGTAAAAGCAAATATGATTTTAACAAAAGAAGAAGTGGACAATTTAATGAATCAACTATTAGTATTGCCAAATCCATTTACATGTCCACATGGAAGACCAACAGCAATACACTTAACCAAAAATGATATAGAAAAGAAATTTTCTAGAAGATAGGAATGGATAAAATGAAAAAACCAAAAGTAATAGTAATATGTGGACCAACAGCTTCAGGAAAAACAAAACTTTCTATAGAACTAGCAAAAACTATAGATGGAGAAATAGTAAGCTGTGATTCAATGCAAATTTATAAAGATATGAATATAGGGACTGCAAAAGTGACCAAAGAAGAGGCACAGGGCGTAAAGCATTATTTAGTAGACTTTATTTCTCCAGACCAAAGGTATAGTGTAGCAAATTATAAAAAAGATGCGACAAATGCAATAGAAGAAATATTGAAAAAGGGAAAAGTGCCGATAGTTGTTGGAGGAACTGGCTTATATGTTGATTCTTTAATATATAACATAGATTATGCAGAAATAGAAACAGACCTAGAATATAGAAAAAAGTTGGAAAAAATAGCCAATACAGAAGGTTTAGATAAACTATATGAAATGGCAAAAAAAATAGATGAAAAGGCAACATTAGCAATAAGCTGTAATGATAAGAAAAGAATTATAAGAATTTTAGAGATATATCATTCAACAGGAAAAACAAAAACAGAACAAGAAATAGAATCAAGAAAAAATGAAGTTCCATATAATTATATAGTATTTGCAATAAATATGGATAGAGAAAAACTGTATGATAGAATAAACAAAAGAGTAAATATTATGTTAGAAGAAGGACTTATAGAAGAAGTTGAATTACTTTTAAAAAAATATAAGGAATTTCCTACAGCAATGCAAGGTTTAGGATATAAAGAAGTAATAGAATATATAAATGGACATATTACTAAAGAAGAAATGATAGAAAAAATAAAAGGCGAAACAAGAAAATATGCTAAAAGACAACTGACATGGTTTAGAAAAAATAAACAAACTATATGGTTAAATGGATTGGATGATATACAAAATAATTTGAAAATTATTTTAGAGGAGTACAAGTGAAAAAAAATACAAATATTATTACAAAAAATAATAAAGAAAAAAAACAATTAAATAATAGGAAAACGCTCAAAGGCATCAATTTGGGTAAAATTAGGTTGGGAAAAAAGCAAACTGCAGTTATTGGAATTATATTGATTGTGGCAATATATGTAACATATAAGGTTATAAACCTTATAAAAAATCCATCAGATACATTTTTTATAGAAAAAGGAAAAATATATGAAGAAGAGAATGCAATTGGATATATTATAAGAGATGAAAAAGTTGTAAAAGGAGAAAACTATAAAAATGGAATACTGCAAATAAAGGCAGAGGGAGAAAAAGTTGCAAAAGGAGAAGCTATATTTAGATATTATTCAAATAAAGAAGATAATTTAACAAAAAAAATAGAAGAACTTGATACAAAAATTGATGAAGCAATGGCCAATCAAAGTACTTTACCTGCGAGCGATTTAAAAATACTAGAAAATCAAATAGAAGAAAAACTAGATAGTATATATAATGTAAATGATTTGGAAATAATAAAAGAAAATAAAAAGGATATAAATACATATATTACCAAAAAAGCAAAAATAGCAGGAGAAAAGAGTCCTGCAGGCTCATATTTAAAAAAACTTATAGATGAAAGAAGCAAATACGAAAATGAGTTAAATTCAGGTGCAGAATATGTAACTTCACCTGAAAGCGGAGTAGTTTCATATAAGGTTGATGGATATGAGAATATATTAACAACAGCAAATTTTAATTATTTAAATAAAGACTTTTTAAAAAGTTTAAAACTAAAAGTTGGACAAGTTATTGCAACAAGTCAAGAGAGTGGAAAAATTATAGACAATTTTAAATGTTATATAGCATGTGTATTAAATTCAAATGAATCGAAACAAGCCAAAATACGGAGACGAGTTAAAATTAAGACTACCAAGTGGAAGAGAAGTTGATACAACAATAGAATATATTTCGGAAGCTGGTGAAGATAGAATAATAGTATTTAAGATTGATAAGGCGGTTCAAGAATTAATAGGATACAGAAAGATATCATTAGATGCAATATGGTGGTGTGAAACCGGGAAAAAAGTACCAAACACAGCTATTGAATATGAAGAAAAAAATGGAGAACAAATTCCATATGTAATTAAGACTGTAGCCGGATACACTAATAAAGTGAATATAAAAATTTTAAAACAAAACGAAAAATATGCTATTGTAGATAATTATAAAAGTGATGAACTAAAAAAATTAGGATATACGGCAGAAGAGATAGAAGATAGAAAAACTATTGGACTATATGATGAGATATTAAAAAATGCGAAGTAATATTACAAAAATATTACAAAAATATTAAATTATAATTACAAACTTGAAAAGTATTGACAATATTGTAGAAAAGTTAGATACTATAAATAGAAAATTTTACTAGAGACAAGAAATTTTAGGAGGTTGTTTAAATGTCAGGAGCAATTATGAACAAAGTTTGGGATTTATTTAAAATGCCAGCAGAAGACAAAGATGATGAAGATGCAGTAGATTATGATGAAGTATTAGATAAAGATGAAAAAGAAGATGAAGAGAGTGGAGAAGAAAGAAGATTCTTTGGAAAAAGAAACAATAAAGTAGTAAATATGCCACAAACACAACAAATTAAGATGGTTATAAGTCAACCAACAACATTTGAACAATCAGAAGCAATATGTGATTTGTTAAAAGAAAAAAAATCTGTAATTGTAAACTTGGAATATGTAAACAAAGATGTTGCAAGAAGAATTATAGATGTTGTTAGTGGTGCTGTTCACGCATTAGATGGACATATGCAAAAAGTTTCAAACGCAATATTTTTAATTGCGCCATTTAATTATGATATAGAAAATGAAATGGTAAGAGAAGAAATGAGAAGCAAAATTTCAGTATCTTGGTTAAGAAACGGAAATAACACTATAAAATAATTTTACAAAATAGGAGGAAAAATATGTATACACCATTAGATATCGAAAACAAGAAATTTGCGAAACAAATGGTTAATGGATATAACGTAGAAGAAGTTGATGATTTCCTAGATGAATTAACAATAGATTACGAAAAAATATATAAACAATCTGGCGAAGCAACAAAGAAAATTGCAGATATGGAAGAAGAATTGCAAAAGTATAAAAACATAGAAAATACATTACAAAATACATTGGTAATGGCACAAACAACTGCAGATGAAATAAAAGAATTAGCAAAACAACAAGCGGAGCAAATAATTAAAGAAGCACAAGGAACAGCAAAACAAGAAGTAGTAGAAATAGAACAATCAATAGTAATGAAGAAAAAAGAATTAGAAGATTTAGAAAAACAATTTGATGTATACAAAGCAAAAATGGAATCACTACTAATTTCACAATTGGAATTATTAAAAGAAGTAAATAAGGACTAAGGACAATTTGAGGCAATCTCCAATTATCCCCAAAAAATGCTTGAACCTATGTTCAAGCATTTTTGCAAGTATTATTCAATTATCTTATAAAGTAAACAAGGCACTTTCTAAGCCTAATTTAATCATACTATTTAAAGACTTTTCCCTTTCTTCAGAAGAAATTTCTTGTTGTTTATAATAAGAATCCACAACTGTTAGTAAACAAGAAGCTTTTTTGTTAAAATATTTAGCTAAATAAAATAAAGCAAAAGCTTCCATTTCGCAAGCAATAATGTTTAAATCTTTTGGGAATCTATTTATGAAAGCTGGAATATTATCTAAGTATCCATCAAAACAGTCATTACACAAAGTATTTCCTTTTATATAGTTAATACCTATAGAATTTGCAGTTTTTTCAATAATAGAGTTTAATTCTTCACTAGAGTTGATAATATGGCAGTCATTTTCGTTCCACTCATATGCAAAATTTCCCTCCGTATAAGAATTATCTACTAAAATAGTATCAAAAATATTTAAGTCACTGGAATAAGCACCACAAGAGCCAATACGAATAATAGTATCAACATTATAGAACTTAAATAATTCACAGGCATAAATGCCCATACTTGGCATTCCCATTCCGTGAGAAAATACAGTTATTTCTTTTCCTTTATAGGTTCCGGTATATGCAAACATATTTCTAACAGTATTAACAAGTCTTGCGTTTTTTAAAAAAGTTTCTGCAATATATTTTGCACGAAGTGGATCTCCAGGCATTAATACAGTTTTTGCAATATCTTGCTTTTTGGCGTTACAATGAATTGGCATTAAAAATCCTCCTTAAAATAAATATAACAATATTATATATAAATAAAATAAATTTAACAAGTCATTGAAAAAAATAAAAAATAATGTTAAAATAAATAATAGATTTAAAAAAAACCGCATTTGGGGTTGATTTTTAAATCTTTTTTGTATTTAAAGGGGGAATTTCTAATGAACACTAAATATATTTTTGTAACAGGAGGAGTAGTATCAGGATTGGGAAAAGGAATAACAGCAGCATCTTTGGGAAGACTTTTAAAAAATAGAGGTTATAAAGTAATAAACCAAAAATTTGACCCATACATAAATGTAGATCCTGGTACGATGAATCCTAGCGAACATGGAGAAGTTTTTGTTACAGAAGATGGTGCAGAAACAGATTTAGACTTGGGGCATTATGAAAGATTTATAGATGAAAATCTAAACAAATATTGCTCTGTAACAACAGGAAAAATATATTCAGAGGTAATAGAAAGAGAAAGAAAAGGGGATTACTTGGGAAAAACTGTACAAGTAATACCACATATAACAAATGCTATAAAAGACAAAGTATATAGATTAAAAGAAAGTGCAGATATAGTTATTACAGAAATAGGTGGAACGGTAGGGGATATTGAAAGTCTACCATTTTTAGAAGCCATTAGACAAATAGGTATAGAACAAAAGCAAGAAGATGTATTGTTTATCCATGTTACATTATTACCATATATTTATGGTTCTAATGAATTAAAATCAAAGCCAACACAGCATTCTGTAAAAGAACTCCAATCATTAGGAATAAAGCCAGACATATTAGTATGTAGAGCAGAAAAAGAAATAGATGAATCTATGAAAGAAAAAATAGCGCTATTTTGTAACGTTAGAAAAGAAGATGTAATACAAAATAAAACAGTAAAAATATTATATGAAGTGCCACTAATGCTAGAAAAAGAAGGATTGGCAATTAGGGCGTGTGAAAAATTGAAGTTAGAAAACATAGAGCCTAAAAATGAAGAATGGGAAAAAATGATATTTAAAGTAAAAAACGTTATAGACAAGGACATAAACATAGCGATAGTAGGAAAGTATGTAAAATTAGAAGATTCATATATTTCTGTGATAGAAGCAGTAAAACATGGAGGATTTGCCAATAACGCAAAAGTAAATATAGAAATAGTAAATTGTGAAAATATCAATAATGAAAATGCAAAAGATGTTCTAGGAAAATATAATGGAATAATAGTTCCAGGTGGATTTGGCAATAGAGGAATAGATGGTAAAATAGCAACAATAAAATATGCCAGAGAAAATAAAATACCGTTTTTAGGAATATGTTTGGGAATGCAAATGGCAGTTGTAGAATTTGCAAGAGACGTATTAGGATATACAAATGCAAATTCAGAGGAATTTGACAATATAACAAAAACAAAAGTAATACATATAATGGAAGAACAAACAAAGATAGATAAAAAAGGTGGAACAATGAGACTTGGAGCATATCCATGTATTTTAAAAAAAGACAGCTTGGCATATGAAATATATGGACAAGACCAAATAGAAGAAAGGCATAGACATAGATACGAATATAATAATGAATATAAAGGAAAATTAGAAGCAAAAGGGCTTATTTGTTCAGGAACATCACCAGATGGAAAATTAGTAGAAATAGTAGAAATAAAAAATCATCCTTACTTTATAGCAACACAATTTCACCCAGAATTCAAATCAAGACCAGACAAACCACATCCGCTATTTACAAAACTAATAAAAGCAACTTTGCTTAATTAGGGACAGTCCCCAATTATCCCGTTTGCACAATTTGGGACACCCATTAATTTGAATAAATATTACAAAAACATTAACATTATTTCTATTAATATCATAAAAATACTTATATAACAAGAAATATGAGGAGGAACATTATGAAGATAGTAGAAAATAATTTTAAGTTTGGTACAATGGATATAAGAAATACAACAGAACAAATTGTATGTCATCATAGTGGAGTAACTGTTTTACAAAGTGTAGAAATAATACATGACTATCATAAAAATACAAAAGGTTGGGCAGGAATTGGGTATCATTTTTATGTTAGAAAAGACGGTTCTATATATAGAGGACGTCCAGAGAATACAGTAGGTGCACATGCGGTAGGAGCAAACTACAATTCAATAGGTATTTGTTTTGAAGGAAACTTTTCAAAGGAAAAGATGTCAGAGGAACAATTGAATGCTGGTAAAGAGTTAATTGCATATTTAAAAGAAAAGTATAATATATCTAAAATAGTAGGACATAAGAATGTAGATACTTCTGAATGTCCGGGAAATAATTTCCCAATGGATGAATTAAGAAAAAGTGGTTCATATAATATAGAAGATGACAGTAATGAAAATGTTGTGAAAGAATTGCAAAAGGCTCTTAATAAAGATAATAACAGCGGACTAGATATAGATGGAATAATAGGACCGCTAACAACAAGAGCAATAAACAATAATATGGTAAGAAACTTTAGTGTTAGTGAATTTGCTAGATGGGTTCAAGAAAGACTAATTGCAAAAGGATATAGTCTAAATGAATTTGGAGTGGATGGTAAATATGGAGGCGAAACAGAAGGAAAAGTAAAAGAACATCAACAAAAAACAGGAATAGATGTTGATGGAATTGTAGGAATAAACACAGTTAATAAATTGTTATAAAAATAAAAAACCCTCAATTAAATTATTTAAATTGAGGGTTTTGACTTAAACATTTTTTATATTTCTTTTTTTAAATACAAAACAAGAAATAAATATCATTATTAAAAAATATGATAAACATACTAATATAGAGAACCCTAGATTTATTGGTTCAAAACTAGGCAATCCACCAAATAAATAAGAAGTCAAATCCCAGTTAGGTGTTACAAAATACAAAGGAGCTTTTATATCTTTTAATAAAGCATGAGCTATTAATTGGTTAATAATAGAAGATACCATGTATCCTAGCAATGGTAATGCTATGGCTAAAGCTGAATTGGTAAACAATGTGCTAATAGTAAATGCTAAAGTAATAAGCAGCAAAAACATAGGTAATTTTGCACAAATGTTTATAATTAAATATTTTATAATGCTCATTGTTTCTATATTATGTGTATTGTAATTGTATATAACAGCAGGAACATTTAAGCTACCAAAACCTTGAATTATACCGCCTACTAACAGCTGACTGATGAATATAAAAACAATAAATAATATAAACATACATAAACAAGTTAAAAACTTAGCTAGTAATATTTTTAGTCTACTATAAGGGCGAATTAAAAGTAATTTTATTGTTCCCTTGTTAAACTCATCACTTACAATAGAACCAGATATCATTATTATAAATATTAAAATAAACAATTCATATTCATTTAGTAAATTAACTAAAATATATCTATTATCATAATCCTTTATATTTCTTATATTATTTTCAATATAATATTTATTAATATTTGCTTCTTTTAAACTGTCATAATAATCCAATTTATCAGAGTATGAATGATTGCTTTCTGCTTCATAATAAATTATATTTCGTGAAGAACGTGAATAGTTTTGTAATGCAGTATTTAAAAAAGTATTAGCATATGATATGTCTTTTTCTAATCTCCACTCAAGAATCTGTTTATCAATTTCATATATTTTAAAATCATAAGTAGAACCTTCAGAGTTCAAATTATTATCAATAGAAAATTGTTGTTTTTCACTTAAAAGTAAGTTTACTTCTTCAAGTTCAAGTTCTGCAAAATACCTCCAATTGTCAGAATCTAAGGCATTTATAAATGTATCGTACTTCTTCTTTGCATCAGTAAGTGCAAATCCGTCTTTTTCAATATATGTATAACGATTTATAAGTCCTATAATACTACTAACTTGGCCGGGGATTATATTTGCTTGCCATGAGTCAAATCCATATTTGGATATTAAATTTATAACGTCCAGTTGAGTTTTAATTTCAACATATTCTTCTACTTGTTCAGAATTGTTAGGGTCTAATTGTCTCAGAGCTGTAGAATAAAATTCAGCATCGTCTTTATAATACCCAGAATAACTAATACCATTATAGAAATGCTTATATAAAATATTAGTTAAAATTATAAACAAAAAAGTAATAATTAAAAAAATATATGTGCTTTTCTTTTTCATTAATTTTATAAATTCATTTTTTATTAGATTAATCAATTACATTACCCCCAGTCTTTTTCAAAAATGCATCTTCTAAAGAAATATTATCTTTTTTGACAGAATAAATTTTAATATTATTATCAACTATTTTTTTAACTAAATTTGGTACATTGTTTCTTTCTACCAATACTTTTACCTCGTTTTGATTAATAAGCAAAGCATTTTCGCCCAGTAATTGTTGCGCTTTTTTACTATCATCAACATCGAAAATATAATAACTATCAGAACATTTGCTTTTAACAACGTCAATCTCACTGCTTTCAATAATTACGCCATTCTTAATAATACATACTTTAGTACAAAAACTCTCAAGTTCTGCCAAATTATGGCTAGAAATTAGAATGCCCATATGTTCTGTAGTAGCAAGTTTGACTAAAAGCTCTCTTAAATCTTTGATACCTTCAGGGTCTAAACCATTAGTAGGTTCATCTAAAATTAGTAAATTAGGTTTATGAAGAATAGCTTGAGCTAGACCTAACCTTTGCCTCATGCCAAGTGAATATTTAGAAACTTTATCATTAATTCTATTTTCCAAACCTACTAATTTTATTACTTCATCTATACGTTTAGAATCAATTCCTTTATATAAATTGGCAACCAATTTTAGATTATCATATCCAGAAAGATACATATATAAATCCGGATTTTCAACAATAGCTCCAACCTTTTCAATAGCCTTTTCAAAATTTTTTACAACATTAAATCCGTTAATTTCTACAGAGCCATTATCAATACTTTGCAATCCCAAAATTAATTTAATAGTAGTAGTTTTACCAGAACCATTAGGACCAATAAAACCAAGAATATCTCCAGAACAAATTTCAAAAGAAATACCCTTTAAAATCTCCTTTTTACCAAAATGTTTATATAAATTTTGGCAATTTAAAATAACATTCTCCATTAAAAACCCTCCTATAATGAATATAATAGCATATAACAATAATATTAGTCAATTAGCACAATTAGGGCCCCCCTTTTATTACTAGCACAGATTACAAAATTCGACATATTATATTACAAAGTAAAGTATTTATGGAGTGAATAGTATGCGAAAAATAAAAAAAGGTGATATAGTAGGGCGTATATCTTATGGAAAAGATATATTTTTTATAGTTGAAGATATAATTAATTTAAATAAAAAAGAAATAGCCATATTAAAAGGATTGACTATCAGAATAAAGGCTGATAGTCCGGTAGAGGATTTAGAGATATTATCTAAAGAACTAATACAAAATTATGAAGAAAATCTGGAAAAACGATTTCAAGAAAGAATACAAAGATGTACACAAATATATGGAAACAATAAAGAAAATAGAGAAAAAGAAATAATATATACAGGTAGGATATTGCATTTAGATGGTGACAAAAAATATAGTATAAAAGCAAATAATTATTATAAGAAAATTGGATTAAAGGCAATAGTGAAAAATGTTCCAGAAAATAGACAACCAATAGTAGTTGTTGAATTGATTGCAAGGTATAAACCAGACATACTTGTAATAACAGGACATGACGGAATGATAAAAAAGGGAACCAAGTACAATGATTTACGAAATTACAGGAATTCTGCTTATTTTATAGAATGTGTAGGGCAAGCAAGGGCATACAAAGCATTACAAAAAGACCTAGTTATTTTTGCTGGAGCATGTCAAAGCTATTATGAAGGACTTATACTGGCAGGGGCTAATTTTGCATCATCACCAGCGAGAATTTTAATAGATTTTATAGATCCACTTATTGTTGCGGAAAAGATAGCAATTACAGATGAAAAAAATTTTTTAACAATAAAAGATATAGAAGATGAACTACGAGATGGAAAGAAAGGTATTAATGGAATTGGGGCAAGAGGAAAGAAAAAAACACTGACAACATAGAATTGTAATATAAATGTAATAAAAATGTAACATTAAAGTAACAATATGAAAAAACGTTGGAAAATCAACTAAAAGCGGAATTCGACACGTAAAATCCTTTTTTGACACAGGTTATTCCCTGTGATATAATTCGAATATCCGAAGGGAGTAGGTGATTAAATGATTTACAAAAATGAAATCTTAGACTTAAAGACAGACATTACAGAAAAAATAGGACAAAAGATAATTGTAAAAGGTTCATTAGGAAGAACTAAATCATTTGAAAAGGAGGCTACAATAGAAAAAACATATCCTAATATTTTTGTAATAAAATATGAGGAAGATGATAGAAATGTAACATACAGTTATACAGATATATTAACAAGAACTGTAGAAGTAGAAGTATTTGATGGAGTAGGATATAGTCCATTAATACCTCCATATCAAAAAGAAAAAAGTAAAAGAGGCAGAAAAGTACAATTAGACAACATTAATGTACAACCAGCATAATATAAAAATTAAAAAATTCCTAGAAATAGGAATTTTTTTTATTGTCCATAAATATATATAACTAAAAGCAATATGGCTAGATTATATTAGAAAGGAATGTGATTAAATATGACAATAGAGACTACAAGAGATAATATATGCATAAATCAAATAATAGAACAAAGAAAAGATAATTTTATAATAGAAGGGGATGCAATTATTCCCGATATTAAACCTGATATACTAAGTACAATAAGTACAAGTGGCACAATTTGCATATATAAAAAAGAAATACAGAATGGAAAAATAAAAATTGATGGAACAATAAATACATATATAATGTATTTAGCAGATAGTGAAACAAATAATATAAGAAGCATTAACACAAATTTAGACTTTACACAAACAATAAATATGGAAAAAGCAAAAAGCAATATGAAAATTGAAAATACATTTACTCTAAAAGAAATAGAATGCAAAGTTTTAAATGGCAGAAAAGTTAATATAAAAGCAATTATAGAAACAGAGACAAAAATACTTAATAGCGAAAATGTAGATATAGTAAATGGAATAGAAGATTTAAAAGATGTTCAAACATTGAATGATAATATAAATATAAATACGCTAATTGGAGAAGGTAATACAAAAATTTACGCAAAAGATACACTTTCGATAGATAATATAGATAACTTAGCAGAGATAATGAAAAGTAATATAAGAATTATAAACAAGGAAAGCAAGATAAGCTATAATAAAATATTAATAAAAGCAGACTTGGAAGTAAAACTACTTTACTTAACAGAAGACAATAGAATAAATACATTGCAAAAAACAATACCAATAATGGGATTCATTGATATAAAGGACATAAATGATGACAGTGTATGTAACATAAAATACGAGATAAAAAATGTGTTAATAAAGCCCAATAATGTAGAGGAACATTCTGTTTATGTTGAAGTAGAGCTAGATGTATATTGTCAAGCATATGAAAATAAGCAGTTAGCAGTAATACAAGATTTATATAGTCCAACGGTAGATTTAACATTTGAGCAAAAAAGAATAAGAGCTATGCAGAAAATAGAATGTATGCAAGAAACATTTAATATAAGAGAAAAACAAGTTATAGAAGAAATTGGAAGCAATAAATTATATGATGTAGAGATTACACCAATAATAAATAGTCAAAACATTTTGAATGATAGAATTATGTATGAAGGGGAAGTGATGCTGAATTTTATATTTGCATCATCTGCTACAGGGGGAATAGATACAAAGAGAGTTAATATACCATTTAATTTTAACATGGAGACAACAGGCATAAATACAACAACAAATGTAAATACAGCAATAGAGGTTGGAATGCAAGATTTTATAATAATGCCAGATGAAAGTATAGATATAAAAATAGACTTAAACTTCACAGTAGAGTATTCAAAAAATTTAGAAATAAATGTAATTCAAAATATTCAATCAGGAGAAAATAGAACGTCAAATCCATATAGTATGACAATATATTTTGCAAAACCAGGAGATAGTTTATGGAAAATAGCAAAGAAGTTTAGAAGTACAGTAGATAATATAGCAAAGGTTAATGGAATAGAAGATGTTGATAAAATAGAAGTGGGACAGCAATTATTTATTCCTAGATACAATGGATAAAGGTAAAATTCAAAAAATATATAGTAGAAGAATACCAAGAATAAAATATTTTAAAGGCAATAATGAAGACAACAATGATAAACAAAAGATAAAAAAGATATTAAAAATAATAATAGTTTTAACAATTGCTTTTATGATTGTAAATTCTGTTATAAATATAATAGAGCCAATAATTGATTTACAAAGTGTTATTATGGCAAAATCAGTAGCAACAAGAATAACAAATGAACAATCAAAAAAGGTTATGGAAAAATATCAATATGAAGATTTAGTAAATATAACAAAAGATAGTAATGGCAATATAACAATGATAAGTGCAAATGTTACAACAGTAAATAAAATGATAGCAGATATATCAACAAAAATACAAAAAGAACTAGATGAAGTAGAAAATACCAAAATGTACATAAGATTGGGTACATTTACAGGAAGTAAAATGTTAGCAGGAAGAGGTCCAAAAGTTGAGATAATTATATTTGGAATAGGAGATGTGCAAACTGAACTAAAATCCGAATTCAAAGCAGCAGGAATTAATCAGACAATACATAGAATTTATCTAGAATTAAAAACAAATGTAGTAATATTAACACCAATAAATAATCTACAAGAAGAAATTTCAACACAAGTATTATTAGCAGAAGGAGTAATAATAGGGGAAATCCCATCAACATATTATAATTTAGAAGGAATTTCAAAAGATAATGCAATTGATTTAATAGAATAATTATTAATAAAGAGGGCTAGACATCTAGCCCTCTTTAATCTGAAAAATAAAAAATATATAAAAAATGTAACATTTCTGGTGAATCTGTGTCATAATAAACGAAAAGATGATATATATTGTCAAAATGTAAGGTGTAATTGCATAAAAAAGTTAAAATTAATGTGATAATTAAATATGGAAGGGAAATTATGCATGAAAGAGATATACGAAAAGTATTCAAAACTGGTATATAATTATTTATATAAAATAACTAACAACAAAGAATTATCAGAGGATCTTATGCAAGAGACTTTTTATAGTGCTATTAAAAACATAAATAGTTTTAACAATAAATGTAAAATTAGTACATGGCTATGTCAAATTGCAAAAAATAAATACATGAATGAAATCAGAAAACAAAATGTATTGGTTTCCATGGAAGAGTACTCATTTGATTATTTTAACATTTATATAAATAATGAAACAAACAATATAGAGCAAAACTTAATAAAGAATGAGGAAAAAGAGTTTTTGTATAAGAATTTGAATAAACTGGATGACACAATAAGAGAATTGTTTTTTTTGAAAATTAAACTGAATTTTACATTTAAAGAAATAGCCATTATATTAGGCAAGACAGAAGAATGGGCAAGAGTGAATTTTTACAGAACTAAAATTAAAATCAAGGAGGAATTAAAAAATGAAAACTAAAGAATGTAATATTGTACAGGATTTACTTCCGAATTATATAGAGGGGTTAGTATCACGAGAGACTAGTGAATTTGTTAAAAAACATATAGATGAATGTGAATTTTGTAAAAATAAATATATTTTAGTTAAAGAAGATGATGACTATAAAAGAGAAAATATACAAATTGAAGATGAGATTGAACATAACCATTTAAAAAAAGTTAAATCAAAAATCACACAAACACGAGTAACAGTGTTAGTTGTTGTAGTGTTAAGCTTGATAATAAATACTACTTTAGGAATAAAATATTTCGGAGAAAGGAAAATATTATCTGAAATTAACAACAGATATGAAAACCTAAAAACGCTTGATAATTATACAATAACAAGAAAAACATTAGAAATCAATTATGAAACCAAGGAAATCGTTTCAAATGATATAACAACGTATGCATATAAGGATGGAAAATATAGAAGAAAAACAGAAGAAAGTGACGACATGAAAGCATACATGAATAAGGAAACGGACTACAAAAAAATGAAAAAGGAATTAAATAATATAGAAGAATATGCAGACATTAATGTGGGGGAAAGAATAGTGATCTATAAGAGTCGAGGCGAATATTCAAAAGACAAAATGAGTTTTTATAAACAAAAGGGAGAATTATTTAATTATGAACCAGATATAAATGATTTTAAAATATGGTATATACCATGTTTCACAAAAATAAAAAAAGAGAACTACGAAAATAAAAAATACTATGTATTATACTATGGAAATTCAAAAACACAAAGTAGACAATTGTGGATAAATAAAGAGAGTATGATAATAGAAAGAAGTGTTGAAAAAGGAGAGAAATATTATAGAGAAAAAATTTATACTATAACAATAAATAATGTAACAGATAATGAATTAACAGTGCCAAATTTACAATTCTATAATGAGGTACATGGATGGTAAACATACTGATTGCAGAAGAAATAAAAAATTGTAAATATAATTTATAAAACAGTATTATGAATTTGATGTAAAGCCTACTCCTAAGGTGGTAGTATCTATAATACTATCCAGAAAATACATTTCTTAAATAAGATTGACAAAATATGTAAAAAAATGCTATAATGTATTAGACTTTATGTTGATTCAAAGACTTGTATAATATGTAATATTTAAAAATAAAGGAGGTATATAGAGTATGAACATTCTTGAATATGCTATTTTAACAGAAAAAAATAAAGATATAAAGTGCACTGAAGAAGAAAGAACAATATTAGTTCAAAAATTAAATGAGGCTTTAAATAAGAAATACCATGCAGTTTGTCTAAATATTGGTGGTATGCTAGACACAGAAGATAATTTGAGTGAAGAAATGCTAAAATCAATTTATAGCATACTTAAAAAGAATGTTCCGATTGTCTTGATAACAGGAAGAGGAGAAGGTGGACTAAAACTTTTTGTCAACACATTAATTGAACAACTAAAAGAAAGATATAATGTTTCATCAAGTTTATTGAAGGATATAATAGGAATATCGAATAATGGAAATTTTTTATTTTACACTTCTGGAAAGGATAAAGAAAAATATTTAGATTTTTTTTATAATTTAACAGATGAACATTCTTTGAATCTTTTATCAAATTTTAGAGATGAATTATTAATAGAAAAAAATGATATTACTAGTAATAACTATATTACATATTCCTATTGTAAATCACTGAATGATGTATTAACAAATATTAGAATTATTGTAACAAATGAAGAAAAACTTGAGCAAATAGAAGAATATATAAGTAAAAAGATTTCTAATAATGAAACATATAATAAAATTTTGAAATATGATATAGGAAAATTTAGAGGAAATACTGTACTGCAGATAGGAATATCAACAAAAGGTAAAGCAGTAGAAGAAATAGAGAGATTTTTAGGCATTCCTAAAAATTCTATATTAAGAATAGGAAGTAATGGTCAATATGATGGAGCTGATTACGAAATGCTTAAATCACTACAGGGATTTTCAACAGATAGATATTCACAAGATATAGATGGCTGTTTCCCTGTTTTTGATGATGAAGGAAAGTTACTAAAGGGGATTAGTGCAATTCAATTTTTATTGAAAAAACTTAAGGTTTTTCCAACTGTATGTTTAGAAAAGCCCAATAGAGAAAAATATATTAAGCAACTTGCTGTAGCGGAAAAGAAAATTTATATGGGAAGAAGCAAAATAATAAATGATTTTAATAGAATTTTTATAGAAAATTTTGCTGTGAATGATGGTTTCAATGATGTTTTCGATAAAAAATCGGGTGGGATAATATTTAAAGATTGGGAATGGGAACTGTTATCCGATAATAACAGGTTAAAAAAATTATTTGAAACCAATGATAGTGGAAAATATAAATATATGATTGATACCGATTCGGGAAAGATGTTAAGAGGAGCAGATACTTATTATTATTTTCTTGCGAATAAAGGGAAAAAGCAAAATGTTATCCCAAGACAAATATTTGAGTGGTGGCAAAATAATTCAACTTTTATAAGGGATGTATTATATATTTTAGGTGAATATAAAATTAATACTCCAGAGGATAAGAGATTATTACTCGGAGTATTAGACAATGTTAAAAATATTTCATTAATTATGCTAAATGCTAGAATAGTTTCTAAATTTCCAAATGAAAATATTTTATTATCATTTGATACATATTTAAAAGAGAAGGATATAATGAATTGGTACAATATATGTAGCGATGTATATAGTGAGATGGGAAATTTATGCTTTTCAGATAAACCATTTGACTATCAGATTGAAGATATAGCAAAAACACTTAGTAGATTTGCGGAGGAATATAAAAATGAAGTGCTTGATATTTTAAGAAAAAATGATGATGGATTAAATAAAAAGTGCTTTAGAAGTTATAGAGAAATAGATAATTATATAGAAAATTATATTACGATGAGTTTAGTAATAACGAAGGGATTAGAGGAAAACCCTAGATCTTTTAATAAAGGTGTAAATTTTACCGGTATAGCATATGGAGGATTAGAGCTTCCTTTTTTAGCTAAAAATATATTACAAGGAGATGCATATACATCAGTAGTTTTATTAAAGGGAAAATATAAGGATAGGCATATGCAAAATATAGATTATGATCCTAAAAGTGATAAATTAAATATTTTAGGAAATGTTGAATATGGGGATGGAGCTAACATACTTACTGATGATAATGTTCTTACTGGGAAAACATTACAGATTGCATTAGACATATTATTCTCAAATGGATTAAATGTAGATAATACTGCAATTGTACGATATCCTTCGATTAATAGAGTAGAGCAAATGTTTTTCGAAGGGCATGGAGCGATTGATACAACTAAATTTTTTACGTTTATTAAAGGATTAATTTTTCCAAGTCCATATTCAAAAATAAAATCTACAAATAATGAAAGTTATTTAGATGAATTAGGGATATTTAATAAATCGAGAGATAGAATAGTTCGCTATTTATATAAAAATGGAAGATTTTCGACTGAAAGTGAAGTAGGACAAATAAATTCTACTGAAGAGCGACAACTATAAAAATTGATTTTATCAATATAAAATATTGCAAAAAATGAAAGAAAATGATATTATAAAATTGAGTTATGTAAGGAAGTAGTTAAATGAGAGATGTAAAAATAAAGATTTGTGACGTTAGAGATGCTGAGGTGGCAAAGTATTGTGAACAACAGGGAGTATGTTTTCTAGGAATACATCAAATAAAATACCCTTTGACACAAGAGAAAAAAGAATTGGTTGACAAAATTAAGTTACTTACTAACAATATTAATCTTGTTCTTGTTACACAGGAACAAGATACAGACAAATTATTAAAACTATGTTCAGAGTGTGATTGGGATTACATACAATTACATTTCAAAATTGCACCAAAAGATATTGTTGACTTAAGAAAAAATCTTCATGATATGTATTTATATCCAGGAATAATATCAGTAGTTGATATTGGCAATATAGAGGAATATGAAGTAAACATGCTAGCAAAGGTGTCAGATTTTCTACTATTTGATAGTTCTATACGTGGAGGAACAGGAATTCCATCGAGCATGCAGGCATTAAAGAAAATTAAGCAGATTGTAAATGGAAAAGATTTTTTTATTGCAGGGGGATTAAATGATAGAAATGTATTAGATGTAATAAGGGCTTGTGAACCATATGCAGTGGATGTACAAAGTGGTGTAGAGTTTTTAGAACCTAGGCTAAAGCATAGAAAAGACCCTAAACGTATAAGTTCTTTCGTAAATGCTGTGAAAGCGTATAATAGATCAAACATTAATAGAAATCATAATGATTCTATTGATGAACTTGAAATCTAGGATATATTTTAAATTAAAGTGTTTGTTTTCTAGAAAGGAAAGATTTTTAATGGTAAAAACATACAAAAAAATATTATTTGATTTGGATAATACTTTAGTAGATGATGATGAGAATAGGAAATATGCAATAAAACAAATATTAATTGAAAGGGAAGAAGAAAAGGATGATGAAAGAATAGAAGAGTTTATAAAATTAGATAATCAATTTTGGAAAGATAGAGCTGAGGGAAAGATAAAAGATCCATACATATTTAAAACGAAGGAAGAAAAAACAGAATGGGTCAGGACACAACGATTTATAAAATATTTTGAAAATATATCGTTTAAGGAAGGCTCAAACATAAATGAAGAATATATAAAATATTTAAGCGAAAATATTGTTCCTATCAAGAATGCACAAAATATTATAAAGTATTTATATGAAAAAAAATATGAAATGTATATCATAACAAATGGACCAGCAAAAGCTGTAAGAAATAAATTAGAAAAAATAGATGTATTAAAATATATTACGGGGATATTTACTGCAGAAGAAGCTGGAAATATGAAACCTCGCCATGAATTTTTTGAAAAATTTTTCGAAAAATTAGATGATTATAATAGAGAGAATATGCTTATAGTTGGTGATGAATTAGAAAAAGATGTTGCTGGTGGAAATCAGAATGGAATAGATTCCTGTTGGCTGAATATGAAAAAAACAAAAAATAATACTGAATATAAACCAACTTATGAAATTGAGGATTTAATAGAGTTAAAAGATTTTTTATAGAAGGGGTATTGTAATGAACGAAATAGTTTTTGTAACACATAATAAGGGGAAAATAGCATCTGCTAGTAGACAACTAGAAGGAGTAAATTTTAAAGTATTTGAATATGATTTAGAAGAACCAAGAAGCGATGATATAAAATATATATCAAAATACAAAGTTATGGAAGCATATAGATTAGTAAATAAACCATGTATATCTTTAGATTGTGGATTTTGGATAGATGAATTAGATGGATTTCCTAGAGCTTTTGTTAATTTTGCATTAAATACTATTGGAATTGATGGAATGCTAAAATTAATGGAAAACAAAGAAAATAGAAATTGCAGGTTTACAGAATGCTTATCTTATTATGACGGAAATAATTTACATCAATTTATGGGAAAACATGAAGGTTCATTGTCTAAAGAAGCATTAGGAAATAATACAGAAAAGAAATGGTCTGATTTATGGTATATTTTTAAACCTTTTGGCTATGACAAGACATTAGCTCAAATGTCAGAAGAAGAAAGAAAAAGCAGAGTTAAATATGAAGATATTGATGCTATGAGAGAATTTGCAAAATGGTACAAAAAAGAAAATTAATATAAATATATAAAATTCATAACTAGCAAAGTTTGATAAATATAATTAATCATGGTATAATTGGGTTTGAAAATAGATTTAGAGCAAAGAGAGGAACAGTAATGAGAATAAGATTTAAACCATGGGCTAGGCCAGAACTAGAAGCAAGCAAATTTTACATAGATAATCCAGAAAGTTATAAATGTAAATGGCAAGAGTTATTTAATAATAATAATCCTATTCATTTAGAATTAGGATGCGGAAAAGGTGGATTTATTTCTAAAATATCAGTCAAAAATCCAGATATAAATTATATTGCCATAGATTTGGTAGATGCGATGCTTGGTTTGGCTAAAAGAAAAGTTGAAGAAGAGTATAATCAAAACAACAAGGAAATAAATAACATATATTTAACAAGATATGATATTGAAAGAATAGCAAATATTTTTGGAAGAGATGATAAAATAGAAAGAATATACATTAATTTTTGCAACCCATGGCCAAGAGGCAAGCACCATAAAAAAAGGCTAACACATACAAGACAGCTTGAAAAATATAAACAATTTTTAAAAGAAAATGGAGAAATATATTTAAAAACAGATGATGATAACTTATTTAATGATAGTATAAGCTACTTTAAATCTTCAGGGTTTGAAATTATAAAAAATACATATGATTTGCAAGACGAACCAGAATTTTGGGATAATATAAAAACAGAACATGAAGATATGTTTACAGAGCAAGGAATAAAAATAAAAGCATTTATAGCAAGAGGAATTACTAATTAATGATGAAAAACAACTTATAATTCAAGAATTTTAATGAAATAAAAAGTGTATAAAAGCAAAGATAAACTTGAAATCTTTGCTTTTTATATATGTGCTAATTTAAGTTTTCAACTTTTTTCACACTATAGACATAATTACCTTATATAATATATAATAATTGAAAACCATATGGAAGGAAATGAAGGAGCATGAATGATATAACTGTACTTATAGTAGATGATGAATCTAGGATGAGAAAACTAATAAAAGACTTCTTAATGCAAAAAAATTATAAAATATTAGAAGCGGAAGATGGAGAAGAAGCATTAAGAATATTTCAGGAAAATGAAGAGAAAATAAGCGTTATCCTGTTAGATGTAATGATGCCAAAATTAGATGGTTGGTCTGTATTACGCCAAATAAGGCAGACTTCAAAAGTTCCAATTATAATGCTTACAGCAAGAGGAGAAGAACAAGACGAACTTTTTGGATTCGAATTAGGCGTTGATGAATATATTTCAAAACCATTTAGTCCTAAAATATTAGTAGCAAGAGTAGAAGCATTATTAAAAAGGACAAGAGCAGAAGAAAATGGCACGAAAGATTATGGAGGAATAATAATAGATTCAAAAGGTAGAACTGTTACTGTAGATGGTAAGCAAATAGAAATGAGTCTAAGGGAGTATGAATTATTGAAATATTTGGTAGATAATAAGGGAATAGCATTAAGCAGAGACAAGATATTAAATAATGTATGGAACTACGATTATTATGGGGATTCAAGAACGATAGACAGCCATATAAAAAAGATAAGACATAAACTTGGGAAAAAAGGAAAATATATACAAACTATAAGAGGAATAGGATATAAGTTTGAAGTAAAATAGAAAGTTGGGGAAAACATGGAAGAAATTAAACTAAAATTTAAATCGGTAAGATTTAAGTTATTTTTTACAATGTGTGTTGTAATATTAGTTATAATACTTTCTTTAGTATTAATAAATAGTATAGTATTAGAAAACTTTTATATATATTCTAAAACAGCCACAATAAAGCAGGTCTATCAAAAAGTAAACGATTATTACAATACAGAAAACACTAATGTGGATTTGGAAACAGAATTAAAGAAAATAGCATATAAAAATAATTTTGATATATTAATAAAAACAGATACAAATTTAATAATATTTACATCAGATAGAGAATTTTTATCTTCAACTTATATATTAAAAGATATAAACGAAATAAAATCTAAAAGCATAGAAGAAAACGAAACCAAAATAAATGTAAAAGTTACTACAGACGAAGTAAACAATGTAAGTTACATGTTTTTAACAGGAATACTAGATAATGGATATGTATTATATATTAGAATGCCAATATCACCAATAGAAGAAAGTGTAAAGATATCTAATACAGTGTTGCTAATGATAGGTGGAATAACACTTGTGGTTGCAGGAATTATAGCATCATTTATATCAAGAAAATTTACTAATCCTATTTTACAATTAAATGATATAGCAAATAAAATGTCTAAGTTAGACTTTAGCAAAAAATATAGAATAACAGATACGGAAGACGAAATAAATGAACTGGGAAGAAGTATTAACACGATGTCAGACAAACTAGAATCAACAATAAAAGAATTGCAAAAAAACAATATAGAATTAGAAAAAGATATTGAGGAAAAATCAAAAATAGATGAAATGAGAAAACAATTTATTTCAGATGTATCACATGAATTAAAAACACCAATAGCATTAATACAAGGCTACGCAGAAGGACTAATAGAAAATGTTAATTCAGACGAAGAATCAAGAAAATTTTATGCAGAGGTAATACTAGATGAAACCAACAAGATGGATAAACTAGTAAAACAATTATTAGAATTAATGAAACTAGAATATGGAAAAAGAGAGTTTGATAATGAAAAATTTAATATAAATGAATTAATAAATGAAGTTTTAAGAAAATGTAGTGTCATGATAAATGAAAAAAATATAAAGGTTTATTTTGAAAATAAAGAACCAATTTATGTATATGCAGACGAATTTTACATGGATCAAATTATAACAAACTATTTAACAAATGCAATAAAACATGCAGAAGAAGTTGAAAAAGAAACTAAAATTGAAATAAAGGTAGAAAAGGTAAGTAATAAAATAAGGGTTAGTGTATTCAATACAGGAGAGAATATACCAGAAGAAGACTTACAAAGAATATGGGGCAGATTTTATAAACTTGATTCTTCTAGAAATAGGCAAGATGGTGGAAGCGGAATAGGACTAGCATTGGTAAAGGCAATAATGAACAACTATCAAAACGAATATGGAGTAGAAAATAAAAAGAATGGTGTAGAATTCTACTTTGACATGGATATATCAGACTAAAGATATATTTACTAATACTTCAAATTGTATTCACAAAATAGACATATAATAACGTTAAAATAAAACCATAGAAAGGAGGAGATATAGAAAAAATGTTAAAAAAAATAGAATAGCGGACTAAACAAAAAAGGAGGAATGCTATATAAGTTAAAAAATAAAATTGAATAAATATATAAAAAATATAGAAAGAATGTGGTGCCTATAGGAAAATTATAAATAAATTAACCCCGTAATTACATAAAATAACTGGCTGTAAAAGTCAGTTATTTTTTTGCCAAAATCTTGCAATTTTTGGTAAAATACTATATAATTTAGTAATCAAGAAAAGAGGAGATAGACAATGAAAGCAATAGAAATAAGAAATAAATTTTTGGAATTTTTTAAAAAACATAATCATACTATTATTCCAAGTGCACCACTAATACCAGAAAACGATCCTTCTGTATTATTTACTACAGCGGGAATGCAACCATTGGTACCATATTTGTTGGGAGAGAAACACCCTGGTGGTAAAAGAATAGCAGACTATCAAAAATGTGTTAGAACAGTAGATATAGATTCAGTAGGAGATAATAGACATTTAACATATTTTGAAATGTTGGGTAACTGGTCATTAGGGGATTACTTTAAAAAAGAAGCTATTGCAATGAGCTACAAATTTTTAACAGAAGAACTAGGAATAGACCCAGAAAAATTATCTGTAACTTGTTTTGCAGGTGATGCAGATGCACCAAAAGACATAGAAGCTTTCGAAGCTTGGAAAAATGCGGGTATACCAGAAGAAAGAATATATTTTTACGGAAAAGAAGATAATTGGTGGATTGCAGGGGAAGAAGGACCTTGCGGACCAGATACAGAAATGTTTTTAGATACGGGTAAACCGGCATGTAGCGAAAATTGTCAACCATCTTGCAACTGTGGTAAATATGTAGAAATATGGAACAATGTTTTTATGGAATATTATAAATCAAAGGATGGTATAAAAAAATTAGAACAAAAAAATGTTGATACAGGTTTAGGATTAGAGAGAATGGCAATGTTATTGCAGAAAGTAGAAACACCTTTTGACACAGAATTATTTAAGCCAGTGATGGAAGAATTAGAAAAACTTGAAAAAATAGATGATATAAAAAGCAGAAGAATTGTTGCAGAGCATTTACGCTCAAGCATAATGATTATTGCAGATGGTGGTAGACCAAGCAATATAGACAGAGGATATGTATTAAGAAGACTAATTAGAAGAATGACAAGACATATGAGCAAACTTCAAATAGACCTTGAAAATATTTCAGATTTAATAGATTTAACAATAAACAATTTAAATGAAATGTATCCAGAACTACAAACAAAAAGAGATATAATAAAAAATGTAATCATAGAAGAAAAAGACAAATTTATAAAGACATTAGGACATGGAGAAAAAGAATTTGAGAAAGTAATAAATAAGCTAGAGCAAGAAAATAAAAACGTAATAGATGGAAAAACTATTTTCAAATTATATGAAACATATGGCTTTCCACCAGAAATAACAGCTGATTTAGCGCAGGAAAAAGGATATAAAATAGATTTAACAGAATTTGATAAATTGTTTAAAGAACATCAAGAAAAATCAAGATTAGGGAGTGAACAAAAATTTAAAGGTGGGTTGGCAGAACAAAATGAAATAACAACAGCATACCATACAGCTACTCACTTATTACATCAAGCATTAAGAAATGTTTTAGGAGACCATGTAAAACAAAGTGGTTCAAATATAACAACAGAGAGACTAAGATTCGACTTCTCCCATCCAGAAAAAATGACTCCAGAACAAATAAAACAAGTTGAAGACATAGTAAATGAACAAATAAAAAGAGACTTAAATGTTGTATCAGAAGAAATGCCTTTAGAAGAAGCAAAAAAGAGTGGAGCAATAGGACTATTTGAAAACAAATATGGGGATACAGTAAAAGTATACACAATAGGAGATTTTAGCAAAGAAATATGTGGAGGACCACATGTAAAGCATACAGGAGAGTTAGGACATTTTAAAATAAAAAAAGAAGAATCAAGTTCAGCAGGAATAAGACGTATAAAAGCAATATTAGAATAAAAAAGAAGGGAACAACCGAGATGGAAAATTGCGTTTTTTGTAAAATTATAAAAGGAGAAATTCCTTCAGAAAAAGTATATGAAGACGACGAAATATTTGCATTTAAAGACATTAATCCAGTTGCACCAATTCATATATTGGTAATACCAAAAAAACATATAGAAACGTTGCTAGAAGTGACTGAAGAAGATAGCAAACTTATAGCAAAAATATATATGACAATAAATAAAATAGCAAAAGACTTAGGAATAGAGAAAGATGGATTTAGAGTAGTTGCAAACTGCGGAAGAGACTCTGGACAAGAAGTAATGCATATACATTTTCATATGCTAGCAGGAAAAAAGCTAGAACCAAAATAGAGGGGCGATTTTAATCGCCCGCTTTACAAGTTAGATAGGATTAACATGTACAATTGCTTTATAAACTTTATCAAGTCCACAAATATCTTTTTCGAGATTATCGGCCAATTTATGGCTGTCAAATGTAGACATATTTCCATCAACGCAAATGGTAATAAATACAACATATTTATATCCAACTGGCGAAGATGAAATATTGTCTATTTTTTTAATATTTGTGTATTTTTGTGCTAAGTTTAAAATTATGTCTTGGGTAGTTGAATCAATAGAAGTATCAATTAAAATATTATAACTTTCTATAAAAATCTTAACTCCTGTTATGCAAATCCAAGCAGATATTCCAATTCCAACAAT
>ENA-OPFG01000452-OPFG01000452.1-human-gut-metagenome-genome-assembly--contig:-NODE-452-length-27207-cov-5.003278_pt1 | contig 27207 bp, 25 predicted proteins | sample MGYA00241304_ERZ501542 | MGnify/ENA primary metagenome ERZ501542 (study PRJEB25962, sample SAMEA2042427) | human gut metagenome | biome: human gut; feature: human-associated habitat; material: faeces...
TTACCGACATATCTTCACAATGGCGGCATCTGTACCCGTGCATACGTTGTAATGGCGTATGCGAGTCCTTCGTTGATAGACTTAGAGCGACGGGTTAAGCGGATGCCGTTCTTTTTTTATCATCCGCACAAATGCTCATTAAAAAATCAACGATTATGAAAAAAGAAAACGAAAACCAGACTACAGGGCTGGTAGAAGTGTTCAGCTTCAATCAAAGCAGTACACCTATCCGTGTACAGGTAATCAACGATGAACCTTGGTTTGTGGCAAAAGACGTTTGCGATGTGTTAGAACTGACTAATCACAGAATGGCAATTAAGTCTTTAGACGAAGATGAGGTAAATAGTACTTACCTAACCGATGCATTAAACAGACAACGAATAACTAATGTTGTCAATGAATCCGGTTTATACACATTAATATTCCAATCACGCAAGCCAGAAGCAAAAGCATTTCGTAAATGGGTTACATCCGAAGTACTTCCGTCCATCCGCAAGAAAGGATATTACGGTATGTACAAGCCGAAAACAGATTTCATCGACGCGCGAGATATTCCCTACGAAACACGTATGTTCAATAACAGTCCAGTACGTTGCGTAACCATAGATAATGAAACGTGGTACAGCATGAACGACCTGCATGCGGCAATGGGAAGCCGTACCGAAAGTACACAAGCTGCCAAGAAGCTTAACGCCAAACAAACATTAGCAAAGAAAATCCTTCTTTTTGGGGCAAACAATCCCGGATGGTTTGTAATGACACGCGGAGCAATGCTTCTGCTTAGTGCAAGCCGTAAAATGAACAACGTGAAACAGATGGAACTTGAATTCAAGGAGGACTGACCTATGGCAACAAAATTCAATTATGAACAATGGGAGAAGTATCTGAAGATTGCAGATTTTGAAGAAACCGTAGATTCGCTAGATAATATCCTTTTTACCGCAGTCATGAGATTGCTTGACACGGATGCCGGATGTCCGGTGGAACAAGACCAGACCGATGTGTCGAATGTACGTTTCCTGCTGGAAAGCCTTCGCAAGTGCATCAGACAATAATACAGAAAAATCCCCGACACCGAAACCGATGCCGGGGATCGTTGTCTGTGTATGGTATCATTCTCCCGGTTCACCCAGGAACTCAACGAAGGCGGCATGTTGCAGGGGAGTCAGTGCGCGCTGTCCTTTCTGGTAGTGCAGTTCGGTCAGACGCTGCTGAAGTTCAGAGTTGAGATTCACCCAGCGGCGAAGTTGGGAAACGGCACTTCGCGGGGTGCTGTGAGGAAAATAGAGCAGGGCCAGATCGGTCAGGTAAATGGCATTCATGGGTCGCTTGTGTTGTTTTTAAGAGTTAATGAATCGACTATAAAGTTACTAAATTGAAATGAAAAAACTACCCCGTAGTAAATTATTAATTACCGCAGGGTAGTTGGATCACTACCTGGCAGTAATGTCGCAGTCACTGCCAGGTAGTCGGTGATCAGGCTCCCAGACCGCCTTCTTCCTCTTCCGCAGCCGGAGCATTCAGCGGCTTCACTTTGTGAAACGTCAGGTTGTCAAGGCTGAGCTGACCGCGAAGACCGATACCGGGACGGAACTGAAGCGATACCTTCCGGATGTTGGCGGTGCTGAATTCTTCTTCAGCTTCTGCGCCATCGCTGGAGATTTGCGCCTGGAAGCTGCCCAGATTTTCCAGTTTCACAATTTCACCCTTGGAAATATGCTTGTTGATCTGTTTCACCAGGGCACGGATCACGTTCAGCACGTCTCCGTCGGTGAGGGTAGTGGAATACGAGATTTCTTCGGCCAGTTCGTTGATGTCAACGCTTCCGGATGCCTGTGCCTTCGCATAATACTTTGCCGGTGCCCCCTTGTCATTGGGGTTTTTCATCTGTGCAATGCTGTAATTGATAGCCATAGTCAGTAATGTTTTTGAGGGTTGATAAATCAGTTGTTTCTGTCATGACGCTGTAAAATTACGGCAGGCAGCGGCAGTCCTGTCGTCCAAAGTACCGGAAGAGGTGATTCAAGGCATAAAGTGTTGATTTTTGTGCGTTTTTTTGTATCTTTGCGAATATATAAATGGATATTGACATGCCTAAAGGAAGGGACTCAGAATTAATAGCGATGCGAAATGAAGAATTGCTCCGCAGATATTACTACTGGACGGAGATAAAACGTCTGCGCTTTGACGATACCTTTCATCAGTTGTCTACCAGAGAATTTTTTATTAGCGAGGAACGCATCCGTACTATCGTGAACCAGAATTACGAATTTCTCCAGGAACTGGATCGCGAATACCGTTCGGGTAAAAACATGGAAGAGAAGCCGCCCATGCCTTCCAAGAGAAAGCGCGGACGGCAGGCCGGTGTGAAATACGGCAAGCGTGTGTCTGTCATACCTGAGTAGCGTCGTCTATCATGCGGCACTCATAGTTCAATTCATACACTTTTATTCCCTTTGTCATCGTCTGGCTACGGCTGGTCTTGCGGTCAAGCGGTGAAGATGAATGCATGGGCATCCATCCCTGCAGTAGCGAATGAAGCTCGTGCACCTTGTCCGCACGTTCCTGAGCCTTGTCGGCTGTTCCGCTGGTGAAATGCGTATCGTCGTAACAGTCCATTGCCAGTTTCACGTTGACGGTTACCGTGCCCGACTGTACTTTACTGAAAGCTCCTCCCATGGTAGTCCATGAGGTTTCAGGTATGTCTATCAGCACAAGAGGGAAGGTGAGAGGATAGGTGTCGGAGTCTTCGTCGTCGCGGTAAAGCATTTCAAGCTGTCCGTAGTCCTCGTCCACGTTTCTGTCGAGCCATTCAATCTTGTCTGCCACAAGCTGCTGTATCTGGTTGAATAAAGTTTCCATGTAATTCAATGAATAATTAATAGTTAATAATTAAAATCACTTCAGGCTTCCGAGCCTTGTTTCCATTACTTTGAGAAGTTCCTTTTCGGCTTCTTCCTGTAGCTTCTCGGTCAGTTCCTTGCTTTGTCCGAGGAACCTTCGCTGTGGTATCTGTGCGGTTACGTTGAGCCTTGACTTCTTGCTCAGGGCAATGGCTTTCCACATACGGGCTTCAGGAGGTGCAGCAGCGTCTTTCTTCTTCCGGGTTTCCGGGGAAGTTCCACGCCGTATGCCTGCCGCCTTGAAATAACGTGCCCATGCCATTTTCCGGAGCTTGGGCGTGATGCGCGGATGGGTGCTGACGGTTCCTCCTTCATTGTGTATTGCGGCGTATTCTACGGGGTTAAATATGGTCACTTTCCCTTTTTCCGTTCGAAAGTCATTGGCTCCCATAAGTCTCTTTCGTCCGCTAAGCAGAGGGCCGTAACGGTCGGAAGCTTTCTTGCTTCCCGACTGCTGCCGTCGGGTCGGCTTCCATGGCTGGAGTCCTCCGTTGCGAAAACCTCCGTCACGGAAGTTCTGGCGTGTATGGTTTACGGCCAGCACTCCCGCCTTCCGTGGAAGCGTGTCGCTGATGGTTTTCTGCAAGTCTTGCTCCAGCAGTTTCAGTATCTTTTTAAAATCGGAAGTATTCATTACAATTAGTCTTATATTCGTTTGACAATAAATTTAAAATAGCTATATTTGCATTGGTTCATTCCCAGACGGTTCGCCCTCGGGTTTGGACCCCCTTCCGGCAGGTCTGATTCATTTCAGGTCTGCCGGTCGTATTTTAAATCCGTTGCCCAAAATCTCCTCACGGCTGAGACGTATATCCTTTCCATCTCTTACTATAGTGATATGGGATATGTTTTGCGAACGTTTCACACGGGAACGTATGGCTGCGGCCAGGTTTTCCAGCGATATGTCTGAATCAATCCACAGCACAATATCATCAGCCTGCTTCTTCGCATCTCTCAGCAGGTTGTCAATAGAACTTTTTGTAGGGGTGACATTCATCTTGTATTCCTGCTCCACCTCCAGCGTGCGGTTATAGCTGTCGGCACTTTTCCGGTTCTGCGGATTGTCCAGCAAGTCTATTTCGTAATCATGCTTTTCGGCAAGGTAGGTTCCGATGCGGATGTTCTCGTCGCGCTCATGTTTTCCGTGTCCGTCATGTATCCGAAGTTTTCCAGATCTGGTGGGAATAACCGTATAGTGTATCATCTTTTCCACCGCTTTCTCTGCTCCCGGATAAGTATTTTCGTAGTACGGATGAGTATGGCTGAACAGTTCCGGATCCAGTCCCGGGTTGTTCTCCAGTCCGGGCGAAGGCTTGTAGTCCACCTCAGGGATGATTCCCGTGACGGGGTCGTCCGTCTCCTCCAGATCACACTTGCATCCCCACCGGTCGTGCGGATGGTGGTTTTTCCAGAAGGGGTGTGTCTTTGGAAGCGTCAGCCCGATTCGCCAGTATTCCATGTGGAATACGTCAGGATCAGCACTCGTAGTGGGCATCCATTTCAGGTTGGGCAGGATGTCGGCATTACGTGAGAAACGTTTCCAGTCGGCGGCATAGCGGGCACGGAGTACGGCTGTGTCGTATTCTGTACGTAGCCAGTGGTTGTTGTAGGTGCCGATGACAGACTCAGCATCTTCCTGGAAGCGCCTGAACTCCTTCAGCTTTCCGTTTTCATCAAGCAGCTGCGAAGCGATGTCGTTCTGCATGCGGTGTGTGCGGAAGGCGGCAAACACGTCGGTATCGTCTTTCAGTGCCTGACGGAAAAGGGTGTCGGCATCATCTACATCCTCTATGGGGTATCCTTCCTGAAGCGCACGTTCAAAGGTGTCGCGTGCGGCTTCATACAGTTCCGAATAGATGTCTTCCTCTACATTGAACGTTTTCGCGTAAATGTCGGCCAGCAGACGTGCCATCAGTTCCGGAGTGAATGAGGCAGAAACGGATGCTTCATTCCTGGGATGGACGGAATGACAGCAGGAACAGGTCTGTCCGTACAGCTCATTCATTACCACCCTAAAGCCCCGTTTTTCGGGGCGCGGACGAAAAAACGGCGGATGTGGTTGTAGAATCGGGTTAAATAGTTTTTACTTTCCGTTTGAGAATCGTTTAAATCCTTCCGTCTCTCTTCTTTTCTTTGTGCCGTTTTGCCGTCAGGCGTGTTGTCCGTATCAGGTACTGCGGCATTCCGTCTGTCCTGCTGTCCGACTTTGAGCTGGTCGTAATTCTCAGGCTTTGGTATTCCGGTAAGCTCATAAAACGTGTCGTCGGATACGGGTGTGCCCGCGTTCCGCATCTTGGTTATCACGTCGGCAATGACCGTGATGTTGGTCTCTTTCGGTTCCACGTACACGAATTCTCCTCCGCGTGTGTTGTATCCCATGCTTTCGAAGATGTCCGTCATGTCGTAGTTCAGCACGTTCAGGATAAGCTGTCGGTCGGATTCATTGATTTTCTTTTCTCCTTTCTCCTGCACGGTTCCCAGCGACTGGGTGCCACGTTCGGAGGCTTCGGTGGTAAGCGTATTGCCCAGGAATATCTTGCTTATCTCATTGTTGCACCGCTCATACAGCTTGTCGTACAGGTCGGACGAGCCGCTTTTACCGGCACTTTCCAGCAGCTTCAGCTCACTGCCTTTCGGGTGGATGAAGCATGCGGCTGCTCCCTGCTCATTCATGTCGTCAAGAATTTGCAGGCGTGCCTCTTCATCTTCCGCATCGTAGGTATATTCGCGGATGGGCATTCCGAATATTTCGCAGAACTGTGCCCAGTCGGCCATGTCGTTACGTTTGAAAATGACGTAGGGTGCAGCGTTGGCCAGTTTTCCCAATGCACGCGGCTTGCCCACAAAAAGCACATCGCGGAAGTCGGTCCAGGGAGTTCCGGTAATTTCGCCCTGACGGTGAAGGATAAGACCTCGAACGGGGTCGACGTTCTTTCTGGGTATCAGCTCGTAATTAATCCATCCGCTTTTGTCGCGGTAGAACTGGAAAAGAGAGAATCCCCAGAACACGGAGTCTACCAGGTCTTCGATGAAATGGAAAAACCAGGGTGAACGCAGCATCACGTTGATTTCCTCGTCAGGTTTCCCGTTACGGCGGAACTCTATCTGAATGTTTCGTGCCGAAGCGATTCGCTTGTCGCGCACACTGCTCAGGTGTCCGTCAATCAGGATGTCCTCATACATGTCGTACAGGCGTACGCGGTTGGTGAAGTCTACGTTTTCGGCCCCGCGTATGCCGCTCATGTATTTCTGCATGTCGAGGAAAAAACGCTGCGGCTGGGTAATGATGACCGTTCGTGCCGGACTTCCCTGCGGATTGATGTTTCCGCCTATGGTTATTCTTTTCTTCTTGCTCATATCAGTATCGGGTGTTTCTTCGTGGATAACTTCGCATCTGGAATGCGGAATTTAACTTAGTGGAATCTTCGTCGAGTGCCGGCAGTCCTTCCACGCTTATCTCAAATTTTGACACGCCTTTCAGCCATTCCAGGCTTCGCTCGTAACGGTCTATCCGTATCTTGGAAATCTTCTGCGGATTGTGTATGCAGAATACGTGATACAGTGTGATGTCTTTGGCGTACATCAGTACAAGCGGGTGGCGTTCGGAACCGGTGGCTGCAAAAATCTTGTCGCAGTCAAACCGTGAAGACAGGTATCCGCGCATTTCGGCGATGGCCTGGTCTTCGCATACTTCAAGAAGTGATTCGTCTTCACGTATGAGCGCATCGAGTATTTCACGGTGTATGGATGCGTCGTAATCTTCCGGGTTAATAAACTGGCTCATGTTCTGTATTTGTTTTTTTGCCGGATGGTGGTCCGGCTTACGGTTATTGTTTTTTGTAAGGATGCATTCTTTCGGTCGATGGCCCGGTTTCCTCCCTGTATGCAGTCGGGACCGTCGGCAGGATAAGGAAGCGTCATTTCAAAGAGGTCAAACTGGTTGACCAGTTCCTTCATGTGCGGATTGTCTTTTTCAGCCTCATTGAATATCAGCATTCCTTCACGGTCCAGCGGTTCCAGGTCGGCTTCTATACGGGTAGCCTTGTCGGTCTTCTTGTCCTCGTCCGGCCTGATGGAAAGCTGTTCGTTCCTCTTTCTGCGGATTCGTGCCAGGTGTCGTTTCAGCACCTGCTGGAAAAACGGGTCCTGAAGCTTGTTGTTCTCTACCATGCAGTAAAGGTTGGTCTTTCCGCCTACATATTCATTCAACAGGAAAAACCAGTTGATGAATTCTTCGTTTGTGGTATGGTCCAGAAAACCTTTAATGACATAAAGCACGCCCTGAAGTTTGCCAAGCAGCCATACGGCCTTGAAGCTGGCACCTTTTTTCTTGCTTTCTCCCGGAGCAGGGTCGCCATACACCATGAGGAATTTGAACTTGCGCAGAGGAGGAACCTTACCGAAAGCCAGCTTGGTAAATACGCTTCCTCCGGTGAGCGGGTTGTTGAAATATTCCTTCTGCTGCGCCTTTGTGCTGATTTTGGCCAGCACCTGGTCAATCTGTTCCTCACTGTTCTTTGCCGGCCAGGTGGAATGTCCTTCCTTGTCGCGTATGTTAATCACGTCCCAGTGGTCGGCCTGCTTTCCGGCACGTGTGATGCAGCAGTCGCGTGCAATGATGTTTCCGCAGAAGATTATCAGTGTGGGTATGGCCGTGTCACGTGTTCCGTACAATGCTTCTTCCCACCATCCCCACATCTTGTTTACCGTGTCAGGATTACGGCATGCTTCGTCCGTATCGAAGTCGTCCACCAGCAGCACGTCGGGTCGGTCGGCTTCGTTACGGCTTCCACGCGGGGCACTTCCTGCACCTACGGCGCGAAACGCACATCCTCCCTTTGTGATGAATTCCTCTTCACTCCAGTTTCCAAGGTTCAGCTGTGTGCCGTAATAAGCCTTGATAAGTCCGTTCCGTTCAAACTGCTTCCGGTATGGGTCAAGCAGACGGACGGCACTGTCTTTCGTGGCCGATGCCATGATGACATTCCGTTTTCTTCCCGTAAGCACCAGGAACATGACAATGAACATCACGCAGGTACTCTTGGCCAGCGAACGTGCCCACGAAAGAACCTCAAACCATTCATCGTGTTCGATGCAGCGCATGATGGCCTTAATCTGGAACGGGGCAAAGTCGAACTTGCAGAACTCCGGGAAGAAGAAACGTATCCACTCCAGCGGACGCTTTTCGAGCAATGCCTTGTGCCGTTCTATTTCGGCCCGGCTCTTGTTTACTATTACGACTCCCTTTCTGAGAGAATCCTGCTTGTAATCTTCCCAGATACGGAGTGCTTCTCTGTCCTGCTGTTTCATAGGTTATCCTTGATAAACTGGTCAAACAATCGGATAAACGTCTTTGTCATATCCGGGTCCTGCGGACGGAGCCAGTCGGAAAACCGCATCCCCACACTGATAATGTCACTGATGCCCACATCGCTTTCCAGCTTCTTGATGGTGGCTGCCAGTTTTCCCAGCGTGTCGGCTTCAGACGGGGTGGCATATCGCTTTCCTTCTTCACGGCTCTGTATGGCCTTGTTTATTTCGGCCACCTGGCGGTGAAGTGCGGAAATCTGCTGTTCGCGTGTCAGCGTCATGCCAATCTTCATCTCCTCCCATTTTTCCGAGTTGATCCATCGGGAAAGTGTCTGGCGTGAAACGCCTGTCTTTTCTGCTATTTCCTGCTGAGTAAGGTTCTCTTTCAGGTAAAGCATGCGTGCGTATTCCTTTTTTTGCGTGTTTGTCAATTCTGCCATGTCTTTTATATCTTGTTTTGTGTTTTGCAAATTTCGTCCATAAATATATCATTCACAACACTTTATTTTTATCATACCCTTTATAAACCGCATGATGACGTTTTAAAAGTGTGTCATAAAAATGCCATCTTGACAGTCCTTTTTTTTCTTCCCAACTTTGCATCAGAACAGCAATAAAAGCAAAATGAACAAACGATTTTTCAATATGATACCTTCGCCCGATGTGGCGTGTATTCTCCTGTATGGAGAAGTAGGCGACAAGTGGGACGGCGTGACCGATGCGGACATCGTCCGTGAGCTTCGAGACTATGAATCATTGTACGGTAAGATTGATGTGCGCATCAACAGCATTGGGGGAAGCGTATATGCCGGAATCGCAATCTTCAACGCGCTTCGTGAAAGCAAGGCAGATATTACCATTTACGTGGATGGGGTGGCCGCCAGCATTGCAAGCGTGATTGCCATGTGCGGAAAGCCGGTGTACATGAGCCAGTACGCACGTCTGATGATTCACAATGTGCAGGGAGGATGCTGGGGTAACAAGGAGGAACTGAAGCAGACCATGGAACACATTGAGCAGCTGGAGGAGACACTGGCAGACATCTATTCTTCGAAGACCGGAACAGACCGAGAAGAAATAAAGAAGACTTACTTCGACGGTAAAGACCACTGGCTTACGGCCAAGGAGGCAAAGGATATGGGATTCGTGGACGGAATCTACGACGTGGAAGAAGCAGAACGCCAGGACGTGGAAAGTCCAGACAACGTGTACAAACTCTTTATGAACAGAATGAATAATAACCCATTAAACAACGATAAACAAATGTTTGAGGAACTGAAGAAACGTCCCTTGTTTGCCAACTGTGCAGATTCTGCCTCTGCGCTGGCCGTAATCGGGACACTGGAAAACAAAGCAGGGAAGTATGACACCCTGAAGGCGGAAAACGACACACTGCGACAGAAGCTGAAAGGATTTGAGGATGCGGCTGCAGATGCACGCAAGAAAGAAATCGACACGATGCTGGAAAACGCGGTAAAAGAGGAACGTATCCGCCCGGCAGACAAGGACACATATCGTGCCTTGCTGGAGAAAGACTTTGAAAATGCATCGAAGATTCTGGAAGGTTTGCCACGGAAAAAGATGATTTCCGACGGACTGGACAAGAACGACCCCGAAAACAAAGGTACATGGGAAAAGGAACAGGAAAACATCCGTGAAAGACGTTACGGAAAGAAGTAGTAAATAACAATTAATCAAAACAAAACATGGCAATTCAGATTCAAAACACAGCCTATGACGGTGAGGTTCTTGAGAGACTGCTCACCAAGGCGGCTACCGGAAATGAACTTGTACAGAAAGGACTGATCAAGCTTGTTCCGAATATCCGCAAGAAATACTCCATTCCCCGACTGAAGACGGGAACCATGTTGCAGAAACGCAAGGAAATGCCTGAATCGAAGGATTCTAAGGGTGATTTCAATTACTCTGAGAAGGCTCTTGTTCCGCATGACTTTATGGCTTATACGGAATTTAACCCGAGAGCTTTTGAGGAAATCTGGCGCAAATATCAGCCGAAAGGAAACATGGTGTTCGACCAGCTTCCTCCTGAAGTGCAGAACCAGTTGCTGGATGCGATGTCCCGTCAGGTTAACTTCGAGCTGGGGTACCACTTCGTAAACGGTATCTATAAAGACGATGATGAAGACGATGATCATCTGTTCAACGGTATCCTGACTCAGATTATGGCCGACAGTGAAGTGATTCACGTGAAGTCTTCTTCTGCTGATTCAATGATTACCCGTTTGCAGAAGGTTCGCAAGGCTACTCCTCAGGTGCTTCGCAACAATCCGAATTTCGTTTATATGATGTCTGTAGACGATGCAGACCGTTACGATGACGAACTGACACAACGCGATGCCAAGGGTGCCAACTGGACGGATACGAACGCCGTACGCTTTAAAGGCACAAACATTGTTCCGCTGGCTGCCATTCCGGACGGTGTGATTATCGGTACCGTAGCCACTCCTGACGAAGACTCCAACACTTGGGGTGCAGTGAACCTGGTAGATGATTTCAACGTGATCCAGATTGACAAGGTGACCAACGCCGGTGAGAAGTATTTCTTCAAGATGCTCATGATGGCAGATACCAACGTGGCTTTCGGAGAAGAAGTAGTGTTGCTGGATGTGCGTGAAGCTGCTACTGTATCGGCTTCAGGAACCAGCATTACGCTGACAGCTCAGGCAAGCAAGGTTTCGATTGAACCGGATTCAGACAGTAAGGCATATACTATTTCAGGAGATGACATTCTGATGGGTGCCATGCTGGAAATTACGAATACTCATGCAAGCAACAAACTTACGGTCAACTCGATTGAAGTTGCTGCTGGTGCTACCAAGAAAATCTACTACAGCGGAAAGTCCTGGTTTGACGCCAAAGAGGTAGACGTAAAGATTACGCAGGTATCTCCTCAGCAAGTGCAGGTAGTGGGAACCGTGGAAACAACAACCAAAGAGCAGGCATAAGGAGGACTGAAGGATGAAACACTTTACAATGGGTGAACTTTGTGCCAGCACCACCGCCGACGCTCATGGAATCAAGAATACACCGCCTCTTCAGGAGGCGGGTAATCTGAAAGCCCTGGCCGACAACGTGCTTGACCCGCTCCGCGAATGGTACGGGAAACCGATATCCGTCAACTCCGGGTACCGTTGTCCGCAACTGAACCGGCTGGTAGGAGGTAAGGCAAGCAGCCAGCATCTGAAAGGGGAGGCTGCCGACATTACGGCAGGAAGCAGGGAAGAGAACCGGAAACTCTTTGAGTACATCCGTGAGAATCTGCCTTTCGACCAGCTGATTGACGAAAAGAATTTTTCGTGGGTGCATGTGTCTTACAAGCGCGACGGAAACAACAGAAAACAGATATTGAAACTATAACCATGGCGTAGTACGCCAAATGCTACGCCAATAAAGCACAACAAAATGAAACGGATTATCTTATTTTTCTGCCTGTGTCTGATTACAACACTGGCTTCATTTGCACAGACCGTACTTCCGGCTGCAGAACCTGAAACATCGTTCCTTATCGATTTGGGAAGCTTTACGGGAATCGTAGCCCTGGTTTCTACCTTGGTGACACAGATTCTGAAAGTTGTTCCGGCTATTTCCGCAAGCAAGCTGGCCAAAATTTTGATTTCATGCGGTGTGGGCATGGTAGTATGTATTATTGCATGGCTTTTGCAGCTCACTCCGTTACTTACAGGCTATATCTGGTGGCAGGTTCTGATTTACGGACTGGCGGCCGGATTGAGCGGATGCGGATTCTATGATGTGATTAAGGCTATCGGAGCATTGTTTAAAAAAGAGTAGAGCTTTATGGATTGGACCCTGTTACAGTCACTATGGGACTGGCTTCTTCCTGCCGGATGGCTGGCTACTGCCATTGCCTGGTGGCGTGACAGGAAGGTGTATCAAGTCCGTGCGGTAAAAGAAACCGAAGGTACTTACAAGACTCTTTACGATGACCTCAGTGCCACGGTGTTGGATATAAGCAAACAATTACGAAAACAAAACGAACGGAATATCAATCATGAAACGGCTTTACGCAAATTACATACTTGCAAGTATGCTGACCGTTGTCCTGTCATTATCTTCCTGCGCCAGCAGCAGAAAGGCCAGCTCGGAAACCGTCCGCTCGGACAGCCTCCGAACGAGCGTAACCGAGCAAACAACTTACGAGCCGGTCCCGAAGAGGACGGCGACCTGCTCGGTGAGTGCGGAGCAGTGGCAGAATCTGAGTAAACTTCCTGCCGGATTCGGGCTGAACTATCGGAACGACGGTCTGAATATTGACATACAATCAGACGGAGAAGGTGGCGTGAACGTCACGGCGACAGCCGACAGTACAGGAAGACAGGTAACCATAACACGTACGGAAACCGACCACCGCATACGCGATGAAACTGTGAGCAATGAATTGAAGGAAACACGCCCTGGAGTGCAGGGATGGCTGACAGGAACAGCCCTGACCCTGCTGGGGATTTTCCTTATCTGGCAACTGATTAAATATTATTTAAGCAAACATTAAAAACGACAAGATTATGGCAGATACAAGCAACGGACTGATGTATGGTGTGGCCGCCGTAAAGTTCAAGACATCGGAAGGCGGGGAAAAGACGTTGGGCTGGCTGGATGAAAACGGAATGCAGCCGGCAGGAAATGCGCCTACCTTTATGGATGTGAATGCCGCACAGGTAACAGACGGACCGGTAGACAGCATTATGACCAATCCGGGAAGCGATGCGTTCACAATGAACCTTATCCAGTTGAATGCGGAAAACATGGTGAATGTGTTCGGTGGAAAGAAAGAAGCTGACGGCTCTTATACACCACCGACAAAGATGGTAGCCAATGGCGTATTGACTATCACTATGCATTCAGGCCACAGTTTCCGTGTATTTAACTCCCGATTGAGCCGTAACGGATGGCAGAATGGTATCAACATGCAGAATGTGCTGGCAATGGGTATCCGTGTGGATATGCTGAAACCAACCGACGGCAAGGAAAGACGTTACCGTATCTATCCTCCCGGAGTGACACCTGATACCGCAGACTCAACCGCAGACGCAGCAGGATAAGTATGAAGGCACAGGATATAGAACTGCTGGCAGGCATCTCCCTCAGTGACGGGGGAATCAGCCTGCCGCTTCATACGATACTGCGGAAACGTCCGTTCCGCATCACGATGAAGACACCTACCACACGCAGCCTGATCCGTATCAGCAAGCGTTATCTCCGAATCGGGGTGACTCCTGAAGAATATGATGCATACGACCTGGACCAGCGTATCCGGTTTGTCTTCCTGCATGGAAAGGATATCAGCCGGATGGTGGCATACGGAATTATTCGAGGCCCGGTACTGGGAAGGTTACTAAACCGCCCGGTGGCATGGATGCTTCGGGAACTGATGACGCCCGACGAACTTGCAGCCTCCTGGAGACAAGTGCTGAACAGTACATCTACCACGTCTTTCGGGATTATTATCGCATCGGCAGCAGCACTGAACAAGATGCAGCCCTTAGCGAGCCGGAACGAGAGCGAAAACGAAACGAGGAGTTAAAAAAGGGACATACAGAACCTTCGCATAGCCTTTTCGGCGTAGTAGGTCAGCTGGCCACGGAAACAGGCTGGAGCATTGACTATATTCTGGACAAAGTGAATGTAGTAACCCTGCAAATGATGATGGCAGACATGCCGCACTGGGTTCCTCCGCAGAAGCCGGATATGATGCAACAGATCCGTGAAATGGAGGAACGGGAGAAACAAAGAAACAGTCACAAACAAACAGATAACAAGAACACGACAAAGGGGATGAACCCGATGGATTTCTTCACAAAATACGCAGTAAAAGATTAAGGATATGGCAGTACCTGTACAGCTTGAAATATTCATGAAAGACCTTACCAAAGCCGGACTACAGAGCGTGGGTAAGAATGTGGATGATGTGGAAAATCAGACTCTGCAACTGATATCTGCATTAAAACAGGTAATTGCCGAACAGAAACACCAGTTGGAGGTCAATAAAGCTGCGGGTATAAGTTACACACAGGAGACCGCCAACATTCAGGCTCTTACCGGACAAGTACGCGGACTGGAAGCTGGACTGAAAAGCTTGAAAAAGACGAAAGAAGAAACCGCAAAAACGCAGGCCATTGACATCGACACCGAAGCCGTTACCCGTAAGACAAACAACCTGAAGATGCAGTTCAGCCAGGTAGCAAGAGAGCTGCCATCTTTGGCCATGGGGCCGCAGATGTTTATCCTCGCTATCTCAAACAACCTTCCTATGCTGGCGGATGCCATTGCCGATGTGCGCAAGCAGAACGAACTATTGGGTAATAAAGGTGTACCAGTATGGAAACAGCTTGCAAGTGCTGTATTTTCTTGGCAGACTGCATTGGTAGCAGCCATTTCGCTGGGTATTGTGTTCGGAAAGGATATTGCAAGCTGGGTAAAAGAGCTTATCAACGGGAAAAAAGCTATTGACAACAACAGAGAGGCTCTGGAAAACTATAAAAAGGCCATGCTTGAGTCTCAGCAGACTGCACAGAATGAAACAGTACAGCTCAATTTACTATATAAGGCTGCAGTAGACAGTTCCAAAGGTATGAATGAACGTATTTCAGCTGTAAAGGAACTGAAAAAAGAATATCCTCAATACTTTAAGAATCTTTCGGATGAAGAGATCTTAGTGGGAAAGGCTGCTGACAAATATAACGAACTGGCTACGGCTATTATGGCTTCAGCAAAAGCGCAGGCAGCCAAAGAAACATTGATAAAAAACAGCAAGGAGATCCTTGATCTGGAAACAAAAATAACGGAAGAATACAAGAAGCAGGAACTGAACGAAATTAAAAGAACTGAGGCTGTAGGTAGGCTGAAAGAAGGACAAAAACAAACATTTTTTCCTGTTAGTAACGATGTGATCGATGCAACCAACCGTAATTATGACCGAAAGTTTAAAGAGAGCGAGGAAAAGATTACCGAATGGAGAAGGAAGATTTATGATTTGACCAAATTCAATAAGAGTCTGGCTGATCAGGTAAACATAGAAGACCTTCTTTTTGAATCAAACGGAGGAGGTGGCGAAACCGGTACAGGTTCCGAAAAGACCGACTACGCCTCCCAGCTTGCCGATGCACGTATTCGTGCACAGCAGACTACGGAAAAACTCCGCATCCAGATTATGCAGGAAGGTATTGCCAAGCGCATGGCACTGGCAAAGCAGGAATATGATGACAGTATTGCCGACATCGACAAGCAGGAACGGGATACACTGGCAAAGATGGATCAGGCACGCAAGCAGGGTGACAACATTCCGCAGAGCCAATATGATGCCGTAAAGGAATCGGCTAAAAACAACCGTGTGCTGGCAGAACAGGTGTATAATGAACAGATCTATCAGATTGAGCAGGAATACCGCGACAAGGCCACGCAGAGCCTTATCGACTACAATAAACAATACGGAACGTATCAGGAGAAGCGTCTGGCCATCGCAATGGATTACGCGCGGAAGATTGCCGCTGCGGAAACAGAAGGTGAAGCTGACGTATTGACTCGTGAACGTGACGACAAGCTGGCCAGCCTGGACTTTGAGGAAATGAAGAAAGGGATGGACTGGGACAAGATTTTCGGTGACCTGGACCGTGTGTCGACCGATACGCTGGAAAGCCTTCGCAAGAAGCTGAAGGAATACCTGGAAGGAATCGGTGATGACATCAGTCCGGAATCCTTCAAGGAGGTAATGGATGCTTTCAAAGAGATAGACTCCGAGCTGGCCGACCGTTCCCCGTTCGAGGCAATGAAGAAGGGATACGAGGACTACAAGTCCGCCATGGAAGAGGTACGTACTGCTCAGAACCTGCTGCAACAGGCTCAGATGGGTGGAAGTGTCATCGTGGAAGAATATGACGAAGCAGCAGGAACCCTTACACGTAAGCTGATTACTCAGGCCGAAGCCGAGGAAAGAGTTCGTGCTGCTCAGGATAAACGATACAGTGCCCAGAAGAATCTGACAGAAGCGGCCAATTCTATCGGACAGAAAGGAATGGCCATTGTTGATGCCGGAAATGATATCGTAGACATGCTGGGTAACCTTGGCGTAAAAGTTCCGGAAGCTGTCAGTGAAACATTGAACGGAGTCAGTCAGGTAATGAATGGACTGGAAAGCATTGACCTTACAAATCCATTCTCAGCCATATCCGGTGTAACTAAGGTTCTGACTGGAGTAGGCAATACAATCGCCGGACTGTTTGGCTTCGGCGGTGCAGATTATTCCGGATATGAAAATCTGAAATCAAAGTATGAAGGGCTGATTGATATATGGGATGATCTTATTTCAAAGAAGCAGGAATACATCGACATCAACTACGGAGCAGAAGCGCAGAAGGCAGCAGAGGAAGCAAAAAAACTGGTAAACGTGCAGATTGAACGGCAGAGGCAGCTGGCCAATATGCTGGCGGGTAGCGGTGCAAGTATCGGATCCCACTCCCTGGGATATCGGGTGAATGACCGGATGTCGTCACAGGACTGGCAGCGATTGTCCGGACTGGTCGGAGAGCAGGTCGGAAGTCTGGGTGATGTACTGGGGCTGGATGCAGGTATCATCGGGAATGTGCTTCAGGATGAGAAGTTTGTTTCCGTACTGACGGATGTAAATTCTGAATTCATCGATTACATACAAAATATCGGTTCTTACGCGGATCAACTGGAAGAAATAGCCTCAAAGGAACAGGAAGCCATTACCGGAATCGGATTTGATGCGTTTAAGGATGGATACTTTGACCTTATATCTGATCTGGAATCTACCAACGAAGACCTGGCAGACAATCTGGAAAAGAATCTCCAGAATGCCTTCTTCCGCTCACTTATTGCGAATAAATACAACAGCCAGATTAAAGCCTTATACGACAACTGGGTAAAATTAGGCGAAGACGGACTGACCAGAGATGAAGTGGATAGTCTGAGGGAACAGAATCAGGCAATGGTGGATCAGATGATAAAAGACCGGGAAGAGCTGATGAATACTTTCGGATGGTCTGCATCCGGATCGGGAAGCAGCCAGTCGCCCGGCAGTGGTGCACTTACAACAATGAGCCAGGAAAGCATATCCACCTTAGAGGGCATAGGGCGTAACATGCAGACACATCTGGCGAATATTGACAAGTTTGTACAGGAAATCCGAAACACACAGAAGCAGGACAGCCAGGCGCTGGCCACCATAGCCGGACACACGGCACATCTGGTGGAGATACACGAGATATTGAGTGATATGAAATTGAACGGTATAACACTGAAATGATATGGATTTGACAGGATACCTTACAATAAACGGAACAGACGTATGGACGGAATACGGTGCCTTTCTGGGCGAGACTGAAGAAGGTGGACACGTGAACATGGATGCCTTGCTTCGCATGCCCAAGGCAAAGGATATTACTACCGTAGACTTCCGGGAACGGAACGGGGTAGAGCTTCCTCAGAACCCAAACGTGAAGCTGGGCAGCATCGAACGTACCTTGCAGTTCTGGCTTCGTGGAAGCTCCGCAGCCGACCGCCTGGACAAATACCAGCGCATGATGACGCTGATTACGTCCGGAATGCTTACGATAAATGTAAAGAATTACCGGACTTACAATATGGTGTATCAGGACATGCCGGCAGAACCGGACTGGTACGGAAGCTACGAAAGAGACCGGTTTTATGTGCTGTTTTCCGTCAAGTTTCTGGAACCGCAGCCATCCGTTTAGGAATTAATTAAACACAGATTAAATGACGATAAAATGGAACTGAAAATATACGATAAAGCCAACAACCTTCGACTGACGGCCAGTCCGAACTCTTCTTCTACCGTCACGGAGGAGATAGGAGGAGAGTGCAGTGTATCTGCATCCTTCACCCATATCGCATACGTTCCGCTGGATGTGGATGACTATATCGACCTGGAAGGTGTGCGTTATAAAATAAAACGCCAGTACCGCCCCAAGCAGAAAAATACACAAAACTATGAATACTCAGTTAAGTTTTACGCCCCTATACATGATGCAGAAGATGTGCTGATGCTGTTTTCTGAAGGAGATACCACATCTGAATTCTATTATGACGGCGGTCCGCGGGAACATCTACAGCTATGGGTAGAGAATATGAACCGTCTGGCCGGAAAAGACGTATGGAGTATCGGAACTGTTATATCGGCTGAAAACAAAAATATAGAATATAAAAACTTGAATTGTTGGGATGCTGCTTTCTCCAGCAATGGTATAGCTGCCACATTTGAAACAGAAATGTGGGCAGACGGATTCGTCATAAATCTTTGCAAAGCTTCGCATGGCGAACGCCAGGAACTGGGCTATATGCAAGGACTCACTAACCTTTCGCAGGAAGATAACGGCGAAGTGAAATTCTTTACCCGCCTGTTTCCGTTAGGATCTACACGAAATATCGATGCAAGTAAGTACGGATATTCCCGGTTGCAGTTACCCAGCCGTGCCAAGTATGTAGACAAAAATGTAAACTTATATGGCGTTAAGGAAGAGACAGAAGAAGCTGCTTTCTCGGCAATTTATCCGAAATACGTTGGAACCATATCTTCCATACGAACTGAAGAAAAAGAGAATGAAAACGGACGCAAATACACGGTGTACTACATCAAGGATGAAGGGATGAACTGGAATCCGAAAGACTACGAGATTCCGGATCTGGATTGCATGCTACAGTTCCAGACAGGAGAACTGGCAGGTCGGGGAACTAACGGTTCCTTCCAGGCAGCGTGGCATGAGGATACTAAAGAATGGGAAATCATCAATGTATATCCGGATGAAACAACACAGATCCCAGGTGGTGTAATTGTCCCGAATCCAGGTGATCAGTACATTCCCTGGAACTTCGCCATGCCGCAGGAATACATCACTGCGGCAGAACAGGAATACAAGCAAGCTGTGGATGATTATCTGGCAACCTACAGCTTCGATCCGAATAAATACACCGGAACCACCGACCGGAATTATATCGAGAAGAACGGCACACCACTCCGCATAGGGTGGAATGTGCGTTTACTGTCAGAACAGTATTTCGGCAGCACCGGAGGATACAAGGATACACGTATCATCAAGGTGCAACGCAAGTTGAATGATCTGTGCCAGGCTACGATCACCTGTTCGGATGAGGTTGGTACCGGATGGAAGTCGTCTGTGGATAACCGGCTGAATAATTTGCAGTATGTATTATCTCAAAAGCAAGAGCAGGAAGTTATCGACATTATCAAAACAACGGATAACAAGACCCCGTCAGACTATAATGTATTTTCTGCCCTGAAAGCAATAGGCATGTTTTTGAGGAAAGATGTGGCAGAGCAGGTAAAATATGTAATGACATTTTTGAAAGGTATTGTTGTAAAAGGAACAGCAAAATTCGGTAATTTCATTACAGGTGTTTCTGGTGGTATGATAGACGAAGAAGGGAATATGGAAATGGAATCAGGCTATTTTCGTAAACGATTATTTGTTCCGGAAATAGCTTATAATCGCATTACATATTTCAAAGGACGTGCTGTTATATCTCCCGGGGGCGGTTGCAAAGTAAAGTCATATATAAAGAATGATGATGGAAGTTTTACGGTTATACCAGACTTGACAGAAGCGGACGCACTGAGCCAGTTTGTTGATGACATTCTGTCTGCTTTCTTTACAACAAAAAATGAAGAAGGAAAACTTACTGGTTTTGCGCAAATGCAGTTTCGCGTGACAGAAGCCGACTATGATGCAAAAACATTCAAAATGGTAAATCGTCCCGGGAACAACTACGAACCGGGTGAGGAAATGATACTGGCACAAACGGGGAACTTTACAGACCTAGACCGTCAAACATACATTCTGTTTGATACTCTGAACGGGAACAATTGTATTACTTTCTTTGATAACGCCAATACCTGGGACCCGGAACCGGCACAGATGAAAAGCTGGCTGGGGAAAAAGAAAGGAATGAAAGTACAGGGGTTTGACTGTGACAACTATTCGGCTGTACTACAAAATATCCTGATGACCGGTCTTATATTCCAGACGGATACCATTACCGGTCAGCCGATTCGGGTTCCTCTTGACAAAGGGGCATGGGAGGCTGGGCCACATGCTTATTTTGATAGAGTATCCCATAATGGTTCATTATGGCTATGCATCAATCCGGGAGGTACAGAGTCAGAACCTGCTGATAATAATCCGGATTGGCTGAAGCAGGTTGCAGAAGGTCAGCGTGGCTTACAGGGACTTCAGGGACCGAAAGGAGAACAAGGTATACAAGGCCCTGCTGGAGCAGATGGTCGCAGTTCCTATTTTCACATAAAGTACTCCCATTTACAGAATCCAGTCAAGCCGACTGACATATCCGATACACCTAATGACTATATCGGCACGTATGTTGATTTCTCAGAGGATGACAGTACCGATCCGGCTGCTTATACATGGGCACGCTTTAAAGGATTGCAAGGGGCCAAAGGTGATCAGGGCATACCGGGTACAAATGGCGCTAACGGTCAAACCTCTTATCTGCACATTAAATACTCTGATGATGGAGGTTCAACATTTACCGGCAACAATGGAGAATTGCCGGGTGCCTATATCGGACAGTATGTAGATTTCACACAGGCTGATAGCTCAGATCCCAAGAAATATACATGGAGCAAGATTCGGGGTGAGCAGGGACCGCGTGGTCTTCAAGGGCTTCAGGGGGAAAAGGGCGAGCAGGGTATCCCGGGGCCAAAAGGTGAAACCGGGGCTACAGGAGCAGCTGGTAAAACCTCTTATTTCCATATTAAATATTCTAATGACGGGGGTAAGACCTTTACTGGTAATAATGGCGAGGATGTAGGAGACTGGATGGGTACATATGTCGATTTTACACAATCCGACAGTGGCAGTGTTTCTGCATATAAATGGATGAAAACAAAAGGTGCACAGGGTGCAAAAGGTGACCAGGGTATTCCGGGAACAAACGGGACGAATGGGCAGACATCTTATTTGCACATCGCTTATGCCAACTCTGCAGATGGTTCTTCGGGCTTCAGTACCAGCGATTCAACCAATAAACTTTATATCGGCCAATATACAGATTTTACACAGGCAGATAGTAACGATTACAAGAAGTATTCCTGGAGTAGAATCAAGGGTGACAAGGGAGACAAGGGTGATAAAGGAGACACGGGACCTCAGGGCGCCAAAGGGGATAAAGGTGATACGGGGCCTACCGGCTCTCAAGGCATTCCCGGTACATCATCATATTTCCATGTAAAGTATTCGGCAAACTCAAATGGTAATCCGATGAGTGATACTCCGAACACCTATATAGGTACGGCTGTAACACAAAGTTCCACAGCACCTACATCTTACACTTCCTACAAATGGGCAAGATTTCAGGGTGCACAAGGGCCTAAGGGTGATCAGGGTATTCAAGGACCTGCGGGAGCCAATGGTAAAACTTCTTATCTGCACATTAAATATTCCAATGATGGCGGCAAGAGTTTTACAGCCAACAGCGGAGAAACTCCCGGTGCTTATATCGGGCAGTATGTAGATTTTACACAGGCTGATAGCAGCAGTGTTTCTTCTTACACATGGACTAAGGTTAAGGGAGATAAAGGTGACAAAGGAGATACCGGATCTGCCGGTGTAGGCGTTAAATCAGTAGATGTTCTGTATTATATGTCCACATCAGCAACTTCATTGTCAGGTGGTAGCTGGCAGACAACTTCCCCGGAATGGGTTAACGGCAAATACATGTGGTCGAAGACAAAAGTCACATATACGGATGAAACGACAAAGGAAACAGCTCCCGTATGTATAACCGGAGCGAAGGGTAATACAGGAGCAACCGGCAATACAGGTGCGGCAGGCAAAGGAGTGAAATCGATTGTTGAAGAATATTATCTGTCTGCTTCTTCGTCCTCGACAACAGGAGGAAGCTGGTCAACAACAGTTCCGGCATGGCAAAACGGGAAATACATGTGGACACGTTCCGTTATCACTTATACGGATAACTCCAAAACCACAACAAACGCAGTATGTGTGAGCGGTTCCAAAGGTGACAAGGGAGATAAGGGGAATACTGGTGCAACAGGTCCGCAGGGGCCTCAAGGTCCCCAAGGTCCTCAAGGTACACCCGGACAGAATGGTACTCCCGGTGCCAGCTTTATCCCCTGCGGAGCATGGATTTCAGGCAATGTTCCTTACAAGAAAAACTCAGCGGTAGAATTTGCTGAGAATGCTTTTGTAGCACTGCGTGATACCAGTGCACCACCGTATGCCATTGCTAAATACAATAATGGTAATTATGTCCGTACACCACAGGGATATCTTTTGGCTGGAACTCCATCAACAAACACACTGCATCCCGACTGGCAGCGACTCACTAATATTGAGCCACCGACATTATACTGGTTGGATAGTTCATGCAGTTCAATAGCTTATACATCAACTGGCAGTATGTCTCCGTCAGCTTTTACCGTCAGTTGCAAGAAAAACCGTAACGGAGTTGTTGGTAAGTGTGCTGAACTTTGGTTGGTTGCAAGAAAATATGACGGTTCCTGGCGCTCTCATGCCGGTCCGGTGCAGTCGGCTTCCATCTCTGTTCCGGCGGCTTCCGGCTGCACACAGTTTGCAGTCCGTGCTTATTGGTCATCCTCGGAAGCTAATGCCTGGTCAGACAATTATGTGGCAGAAATAGGAATCGGAGTAGCGGAAGCTGGTGCTACCGGGGCTACGGGAGCTTTCCCACGTGATCGTGGCCCATGGCGTTCGGGAGAATCATACGAGTGGAGTGCAGACTATCGTGACAAGGTAATACATCCTTTTAACGGGGTTTATTATAACTTCCTTGTTCGTACTCAAGGCTCGACTGTTACAGACGCACCGACATCAGCTAACGGCGATGATAACTGGGAAGCAATGAACAAGCTGGTGAATATTGCCACCGATACATTGTTTTCTGACGGAGCCAATGTCGCAGGGTTTATGTTTAGTGGTGGTGTGATGAAATCACAACAGTCAACAAATGGAGTTGCAAACATGATCCTGAATGGGAATACCGGGTATTTCCATTGTGTCAATGCCGAGATTACAGGTAAATTTATAGGTAATATATCCGCAGACTCCGGAACTATCGGAGGATTCTCAATCGGTGCAAAGAGTCTGAGTAATCTGGCTGCAGATGTGTCTCTCAGCATTGGTAACCATAACAACAGTTCAACCAAATTATTTTCAGTTAACCGGGGGACAAGAGCAATGCTTCAGGTACGACACGATAGTGGAATCTGTATCAGTGCTGAAGCTTACGGTTCATCTGATTCTATTGCGATCAAGGCACTATGTAATGTATCCGGATATGGGCAGGCTATTCAGGCCTATGGAAATGTCTCGCTTTTGGCTAGAAGTACGGAAAAAACCAGAATTAATGGTGTTGTTGTCAACACACGACGAATAACATCATCTGCAACCATCAATGCGAACGATGACTTTCTCATTTTTGGTAACTCTGGGAATATCACAGTCACCATGCCGAGTACATCTGCTTCACCTGCTGGGAAAATTCTTTATATGAAAAGAGTTTCAGGCAGTGGTGTTATAACCTTATCCGGTTCATTCCGCAATCCCAATAATTCCGGAGGTGCAAGCTCTCTGGTTATAAATGATGATGTATCCAGATTTTTTGTACGGGATGATCAGGGATATTGGGTTCAATATACCTGTGGTTAATCATAATTTTTAATATCAGCTATATGAAGAAAGTAAACTTTAAAAAAATGCGATTCTGGTCTGGTATCGACCATACTCAAAAGCTGGAACAGGATGTTCGGCTTGACTTGGCCAATCTGATATATCGGTATGGTGATATACGAGGGATGGATTTAGCCCTTCGTATTTACCATTCTGATGGAGATATAGAACTTTTAGATGATGAGTTCACATATTTACAGAGTTTTGTATCTGGACATTGCTCTCCTCAGATGGTAGAAGCTATGCAGGAATTATAAAATATCATTTAATAACCATTTAAAAAAATACAATTATGGCAGATCAATTCGAAAACCAGTTACCACAGAAAAGTGACGCAAAATGGGTACGTGCATTAGATGCTTCCGGCAACCCAATTTTAATCAGCAAAGAAGACCTCGCATCAGTTGTGGGAGGACTATTAGGGCTTTCCGGTATAGATATCAGGCAATTTATTAATACAGTACCTACAGCAGGAAAGTTATCAATATTCTCAAATATAGACAAAGGAATAGTCTTAGTCAGCATACTCGAAACAGGTATGATTGGGAAATATGATGCTTTAATATCTATTATAGATAGGAATAATATTCGAGTGGAAAGCTATAATGTAGGTCAAGATTCTGATTATCAAATTTTTGCTATAAATGATGGCGTTTTATCTATATCTAATTCAGGATATGGGATCGGTAAATTTATAGCGTACTATTTCGGTTAAGTACAATAATTACAACGGAATCGATTTCCAATTTGACCAATTTTTATCAATACATACACGCACTTTTATAGTTGTTGCAGAAGAATCTATACACATCTGTAGTATATAGTAAGATGCAAACACAACCATTAACCCATAATTAAAACCAGGGGAATTTTTGTAACTTCCTACATTCCCTAGAAGATATATACCACTATCTTGGGCATTGTTAAAATCACTTAAAAAGGTCCTGTCTTGAAATGGATATTCCCCAGAATTATATAGCAGTCCTCCCACTCGTACAGAAAGCCTTACGTTTGTAAACCGGTTTTCACTGGTGGGAGGACTAATACCAACAGCTAGTCCAAATCAAAGAGGTTTACACCCGTCTGCTAAGTTTCAACAATCAGATAATAATGCAGTAAACGAAATTAATAATATAAATATATTATCAACAGATATTTATTATGGTGATTTGACAGGTGATGGCGCAAAAATTTATATTATAAAAACTTATCCGGCTTCTCCTGCATACATGTATCAAGAAGCTATATGTATGTATCCGTTAACTAGATATTGGAGAGCAAAAGTTGATGGGACATGGAGATCTTGGATTAAAATGTAACCCATTCAGTCCAATTATTTAACCATCTATTTCTAATTCTTCGAGTTCCATCATTTCCTATAGCTATCTGGATTTGAGCATTACCACCTGCTGCGTTTCCGCCTACCGGTGTCCCAAATGAAATGAAACTTCCATATTTAATACCAGATTTATTGTTTTTCGGAATATTATAGTCTGAATGAATTGCATAATACCCTGTTCCAATAAGATCCATATCTTCAGTCGAATCTGTTTTAGAGCTAAATAGGTTTTGATAAAGAATATGGCTTAAAAGTCCATCCTTTAATGCCGACGCGGGACCAATCAGTCCTCCCACGACACGTTTGTAGAATTAATTGTAAATTTCTATATTCGTTGAAAAATGGAAAAAATCAGATACCGTCTTGTCTACAACCGAAAGAAACATTTAAATAAGCAAGGAACAGCACTTGTGCAAGTTGAAGCATCACTTAATCAGAGAAAAATATATTTCAAAACAAACTTATATATCAAGCCAGAGCACTGGGATAAACGAACCTCTCAGGTAATCGGCCATCCACAGGCAAATGATCTAAACTCTATGCTGTTTGAATTTGTTCTGCATCTGCAAGGTATAGAATTGGCTCTATGGAAGAGGGGAGTTCCTGCTACATTATCTTTACTCAAGGATGCCATGAAGAAAAATCGCCCGATCAATATTACATTCCCGATTTTTGCAAAGGAATACGTGCAGCATTCTGACCGACGAGAGAGTACAAAAGAGAATCTGTTTACCACCATAACCGTATTGCAGGAGTTTCGTCCTGGCTTGGATTTCAAAGACATCACTTATACGTTTCTGAAGGATTTTGAGGTGTATCTTCGAGAAAAAGGTAACGGAATAAATACCGTGGCAAAGCATTTAAGGCAGCTCAGAACGCTTGTCAATGAAGCGATAAATCAAGGTTATATCCATGCAGACGCATATCCATTTCGGAAATTCAAGATTAAACAAGAAAAGGGAAGGCATGAGTTTCTGACACCGGACGAACTGAAAAAACTGGAGAATTTGGAAGTTCACGACCTGAAGCTACGTCACGTACTGGATGCGTTCTTATTCTGTTGTTACGTCGGATTACGTTTCTCTGATTTCTGCCAGCTCACTCCGTCTAATTTTATCCGTGTGAATGGTAAACGCTGGTTACACTTCAAGTCGATCAAAACAGGTATCGAGTTGCGCCTTCCGCTGCATCTGCTATTCGAGGGGAAGGCACTGGCTATTCTGGATCGCAACTGTATAACAGAATTTGCCAGCTTAGGCAGTAATTCGGAAGTAAATAAGGCTCTGTCTGTTATTACCTCTATGGCCCGGATCAAGAAACATGTGACCTATCATGTGGCACGTCATACATGTGCTACCTTACTCATCCATCAGGGAGTACCGATAACAACAGTTCAGCGGCTACTAGGTCATACTTCTGTCAAGACTACAGAAATATATTCGGAGATTTTATCAAGCACAATCGTAAGGGACTTGAAGGCAGTCAAGAGAAAGAGAGTTGTAAACAACTTTCAAAGTTATGCTTCAGTTCGGTAGAAAATAGGTATATATTAAGAAAAGCTACTAGTTGTCTACCTCTGAATTAGTTTAATTAGTATTTAAATTCTATTTGAATAACAAATAAAAGGCTTAGAATTTCGATCTATTTATTGCAAAGATGCTTTTTAACAATAAAAATCACATTTCGTTTTGTGCTAATAGAAGTGAAAATCGCACAAAACGTTTTGAGAAAGTAACTACATTTCGTTTTGGGGCTTGTAGTTTGTCCGGGAGCTTGATAAATAAAAAACTCTGAGAATTTTTGATTCTCAGAGTTTTCAGCCTTTAGCTTCACAGCTTCGTACACCCTCAGGGATTCGAACCCTGGACCCACTGATTAAGAGTCAGTTGCTCTA
>ENA-OPFG01000465-OPFG01000465.1-human-gut-metagenome-genome-assembly--contig:-NODE-465-length-26563-cov-4.402067_pt1 | contig 26563 bp, 27 predicted proteins | sample MGYA00241304_ERZ501542 | MGnify/ENA primary metagenome ERZ501542 (study PRJEB25962, sample SAMEA2042427) | human gut metagenome | biome: human gut; feature: human-associated habitat; material: faeces...
TACATTTGTTAATTTTTAATTTTTGAATCAGAAAGCCAACTGCTGATTCGCATTATAAACTAAAAAACAGAAAATATATTCAAAACACAAAATATTTCTTTAACCCTGCCTATCTCTTCAGCAACCCGATCTTCAGGTTCAGCTTGAAATAGTAAACTCCATTCTCCCGCTCCAGATAACCATATTTATCTTTCTCGGTAGAGCCTTTCTCCAGGCGACTGTTCTGGAAAAGGAAATCGGCAAAAGTCTGACGGAAAGCACGCTGATAACACAGCACTTCTCCCTCGCCGGTCACAAACAGAAAACCGCAGATGGCCGAGTCGGTGCCGTTGTATAATTTGGCCGGACGCATACCCGTAGCCAGTGCCAGCAGCAGTTCCTTGATCTTATATTCATAAAATCCATGCTTGCTGATCAGCTCATCCTTGATCTTGAGCGGATTCAGTTTCTTCAGTTCTTCAGTCAGTTCAGACACTTTCGTAATGCCGTCGAGCCACATCAGACGCGTCATTTCTGCCAGCATACGGCCCATGTGAAGATCAATCATCGATAGATTGCTCCGGAAAATCTTGTCGGCTACATCATTGTACTTCAGGACTCCTCCCAGGCGCTCGATCATCAGCATCCGGCCGATCACGTCGTCTTCCTCACCAAACGCATTGATCTTGTTGATGGTAGGTACGGCAAACTTCACTCCCGTCTGCTCGAACTTGAAGTTCGCTGAGCGTCCCCCATCCAGCAAAGGGAACATCATTCCCAGACGCGAACGGACACAGAAACCGGTCAAAGGAGCATCTTCCTGATAAAAAGCGACACTGAAGTCCGTGCGGTCGTCCGTCTTGGCCTCCAAATCATAAATGGCTACTTCATCCAGAAATTCTTCCACTCCGTCGGGTGAAGTCACATCGTCTTCCCGGCTGTTCCGGATGGCTTCCAGCACCAGATCGGCTACAGTCCCGAAATCCTCACGCGGAATCCACTTATCCATCTGCTCGCCGACAATGTGGATCATCTCTTTTTCTACTATATACCGACGCGTGCCGTCGTGTTCCTCACGCTGCACCATGGCTACCGGAAGGCACTGACCTTCATTTCTTTTCACCTCAGGCGTTCCTGCATAGACACATCCGTCTGCCAGCAGGCGGAAAAAAGCGTACAGCTCGCCCCATTCTCTTTTCGTTGCTTCAAATGCCATATTGATCAATCGTTATTTAATGGCTGCAAAGATAGGGAAAACAAATGTTAATGAAAAGCCTCTCTGTGCATCCAATTATTAAACAGTGTTACAAAAGAGAGATTTTTCTTCTTTTCGCTTGCAGATATATGAAAAGTCCGTATCTTTGCATCGTGTTTTTCATAGTATTAGATTTAAGGTTAACAAAGGTTGGAGTACAGCGGTACTCCTTTTTTTATGCCCATACTTTTACAAGCTCATCACAACCTGCTTTCACTTCCCTATTTCTCAGATCCGGGATACATTCCGGCTTTTCTTTCTTTGCCCGGCAGCAAGCCAGACGATGCGAAAAAATCAGGCAGACGATGCCATAAAATCGTGCGGTCGTTGAAGCTCAATTATGCGGTCGTTGGGGCCGGATCGTACGGTCGTTGAAGCCGAATCGTGCAGTCGATTCCAGCCCCCCTCTCCATACAATTCTTAAAAAATATTATAGTCTAGAAAAAAAGTACTTTTCCGTTTGCAGATCTACCAAAAGTCCGTATCTTTGCACTGTGTTTTTCATAGTATTAGATTTAAGGTTAACAAAAGGTTGGAGTACGGCGGTACTCCTTTTTTTATGTCCATACTTTTGTGTACATTTGCACCGGTTTAATCATTTATAGAATATGGAACAACAACCCCAACTCAACGAACACAACAAGCAGGAATATCCTCCTATGCACGTTAAAGAGTTTAACACATCCTCAATATATATATAATTTACATCCTCTTGTAATATTCAAAAACGATGTTTAGTACTATATAATGAATATTTCAAAAGTCATTTTTCAGCATACCTCACACAAAATACTTATTATCAATCTATTAGCTACATATTTTATATTCACTTCTGAGAAAAGTGAATATAAAAGAAAAGAGGTAATAAGAATACGACCTATTACCTCTTTTCATTACTGTATGATTCTATCAGTATATATCTAAATCGAATACCAATGTACCATTGTCAATAGTTTGCAATTTTGAAACATAGTATGGAATATCTGTATCTTCTGTTTCCATTTTAAGATTATCAAAACGTATTGTTATTGTTGAATCTGTTATGTCGGTTACAATTACATTTCCACTTACATATCTGAATGTATAGTCATATCTTTTAGCTCTTAAAGTATATTCCGTTAAGTCATCTCCTACTTTGGGCATTGATGTTGAAAGAAACTTTATATCAAAACCATAATCGGGTCCTCCAGTTTCATCTTCTTTTCCTACCACATAGCCATAGAATCCAAAGGAATAATTAAATTCTCCTACTTCATCTCTTGATATAGAGCCATCACTACCATACTTAATGAAGTAAGATTTCATATTGGGGTCAAGATTCCATAGTTCCCCATTTACTGTAATGGTGTTTGTTCCGTTACCTCCTTCATCATCATTTGAACAAGATGCAATACCAAACATTGCTAAAATTGCAAAGATGAAATAAATGTACTTCTTCATATTTTTATGTATTTTTAGTGTCTATCTTTTTATTTACCGTTCATCATCGAATAACGCATCTATCAGAGCACTTTTTATAGATTTAACGTGCCAATGGTATGATTTAGTGTTAATAACATAAGGACAAAGACGTTGTTCTATTAAATTTATAAATTCTTTTTTTGACGGCAAACATTCAAATCTTTTTAATGGTATATAGTCTTTAGGTTTTCTTTCTATAAAAAAATAGCTATCATTACTATTAATCTCTAATGATAAGAATCTTAGTTTACCATTATCAAAGACAAATGCTCCCCAAATTATAGCATTACTTTCTGAATAATTGAATTCTAATAATAGGCAATTCGAACATATTACTTCTATATTAAAGAATGGTTTTTCTTTATTCTTATAATAAGCGTTTATTTTATCAATTACTTGTTTTATATCAGTCAGATTCCTATTTTTTAAGAATAACGGTAAATCTGTATTTATATAATCTGTATGATTCATTAATGAATCCAATTTATAAACGTGTAGTTAAAATATAAGCAAAAAATCCTGACATAACATAGTTATGCCATTTCAAAAAAGGAGGGTCTGCTGTGGGTAAAAGAAATATAATAATTAATGAAACTATATATGCAATAATCATTGCAACTGGGGCTGCATCCTTATGCTCTTGGAAACACCCTGCAAATATACTTCCCCCCAGTTCCCATCCAAAAAACACGTATATAACAGCAAGTATTATGAGATAACTAATTAGATTTCCCCAAGAAAAGCCATTATCAAAAAGGGTGTCACAAAATCCTAAAATAAATGGGCATATAACTAATACACCTGTTGCTAATACGGTCATGATTATACGGTCACTTAGGCTGGAACCTTCACGAAAGGCTTCCTTTCTCTCTGGGTCAATAGGATTTTCACTATAAAATTTCTTGCCGTAACGGTCTTCATGTTCATAATATTTCTTTGACATATTGATTAATTTAAATAGTTAAAAAAGAATTTGCTAATGCTTCTTAATAGCAAATAGAATAGTGATTAATATTTACTGGTAAACGTATATCAATGTCGTAATATTTAAAATCTCTTCAGAATGAAGTCGCACTTTAATTGTATCATATTTAAAAAAGGCGTTTAGACTCTCAACGCATAAAGAATTAGAAAATATGGACATAAAAAAGAAAGTGTGAGTCCATTAGTTCTCTTCCCATTGATTGGCTCTGGACTGCCTACGCTAAAGAAAAGAAAAAACAGCTCACACCTTTGGCTTAATATGTATTAGAGTACATATATGACAACCAAAGGAGAACGCTTTTCAATATTCCATTAGCGTATGAATTGTCCAGATTCATCAATGTGGAATAAAGCTAAACGCTTCCTAAATTATGTCTGTTGCCTTTTGACAACGCCACAAATATAGGAATAATTTAGCTATAACGTTCTATGTGAGCCGTAATATTTTTGCAAATATACTTTTTAATATCAAAAACTTAGCATGTCATAAGTCTCTAAAAGCTCTTCTGTTCTTAGACCTAAATATCGTCTTGTTGTCATAACATCGGCATGGTTGAACAGTTCTGATAGTTTGATTAAAGCCATTTCACTATTGTTGCCAGCAGCCTCAACAACTTTACGACCAAAGGTTTTTCTGAGCGAATGAGTTGAAAAATGTTCCACTTTGAGTTTATACTTCTTTTTTATCTCTTTAAATAACACATTGATTCTTTGTGTTGAATACACGCTTTTCTTTCTGCTGATAAAGCATTTTTCGTGTTTATCTGTAATCTTTAATGCCGTATAGCAATCATGGATATGTTTCTGAAAATCCTCGTTTATCCTTATTTCTCTGCGCTTTCCAGTCTTTTTTTCAATGAGAGTAAACTTTGTATCGTCTAAAATCATCGTCCAATTTAAGCTAAGCAAATCGCTTATACGAAGCCCAAAGAAACAACCACAACCAATTAACAGACTTAAACGGTACTCTCCATCCCTATAAAGTCTTCTCACTAAAGATAACATTAAATCCCATTCTATGTAATCACTTGTAACATGACTATTTTTAATACTCATAATTGTTTTATTTTATTTATCCGATGCAAAGATATGACATATATTTAATACCTGCAATAATTTCCTAGTTAATCCCAGTTAATTTTATTACATATATTGCATAAATGTAATATTGTGACTAATTTTGTTGTATTATAAATTACTTTTTATTATGCAAGAACGTACAGTCATTCATCTTGAAATAGATAATGAACATTATTATTATGGCTCGATTGCCAAACTTTGTGAGGATAATCCTAAAGAGGTTATTGGTATAGGTTATGCTGCTCTCCGTAACTATGGACTGTCTGAGACAAAACCATACCAAAACTCAAAATGTATTATTAGAAAAGGAATATTACATACTAAAGCTGGATTTCGAGGAAAAACTGTAAAGAATAGTATTGATTAATATTTATGAGTTATTCTATATAACTTTTCTTGTTATTAATAAATTTCTTTTGTAGTGTTTAATATACGAAAGTGTATCATCTTATTTTTGAGATTAAAATGATACACTTTTAAATATAATGTTAATAATTTGATTTACAGATGTATAATTGCTAAAATATATTAATGAAAAGTAGGGTTGTTATATACTTTCTATGCTGCATTTTTCCCTAATAAATATTGCCATGTGATATTATGTTTTCCGTATTTAAAGTAAATAAGTCTGTTTAAATGTTCAAAAAACAACTCCTCACGTAAATCTTTCTGCAAAAACCCATAAAATCTAAACCATTCATTTTCTTGCCCTAAGAAAAAATCTTTAATCTGTTCATAGTTTAAATGCACTTCTACACGATATAATCTATTGGGATTTCCATAATGTGCCAATATGTAATCCTTGCCAGAACTATTCCGTATCTCTGCTAATTTATTGTAACAAATTGCAGTAGTGCCTTTTGTCTTGTCGTGTATGGCTTTCTTTTGCTTAATATTCACTGTCTTATATTTTTCAGTTTTGTTGCAACTTCCACTTGTCGTATAAGTTATTTCTGGAATGTCTCTATCTCTATCCCTTATAATTTTACCATTTAATACAATACATAAATCTCTGCATTTTATCCATGACTTTATTTTTTTTGCCATATCGAAGTTTGTATCAAAAGCCAAATCTATTGTAGTAATATTATGTGGAGATAGCCCTAATTCAGAATCAATGTAACTTATATAATATAATTCGTCTGAGTATAGTATTGAATTTTCAAGTGTAATCCAAACTTTAGGTTTCCCATTTACATGTAAATTATTCTTTTCATCATTTTCTTCATTGAGATTAAATTTTAAATGTCCAAATGATTTATATTTATCTGTATCACTATCGTAGAATATTATAGTGTAAACATTTTTAAAATAGCGTCCATTTATACGTTTAAGTTTAAAATCATATAACTCATAGTATTCGTCTATTTTGATTCTTTTTAATTCTTCATAGTGATATGTGGTTTCTACTTCATAGCATAATGTTAATGCGTCTAATACGACATCTCTATCTGTTATTGGTTTCATTCTTTTCATTTTTTAATTGATTATTAAGTGGCTTATTGGGTATATTTGCCCAATATCTTTTCAGTCCTTTACTTATGGCAATCTTATGACTTTCACTCATTTCCCTTCCTTTCAATTTTTTACTAATGAGCTTTTTTGTAGCCTCATCTAACTGTCTAAATTTTCGTTTCATGTCTTAGATTATTTATTTAATTATAAATACTGGATATAGTAAAAACAATAAGTTTAGTAGGTTTTTTTTGAAGAAAAAGTGAAGTTTACTTCGTGATAAACAGTTTTATATGGGAATTATATGCAGAAACACGCTTTAAATAACACTACACCAGCATGTAATGCAGGTAATTATCAGTGTTATCCTTGTTTATTTTTTTAGAAAAAATTTTGTGTAAAACTGTTTTTCGTATAAGGGTAGGTAATAATAGGGAAGGAAGGTAGGTAGGGGTTACGTAGCCCTACCTATCCCATCAATTTATATACTTGCAATAATTTTTGTTATATCGGGGTTTGCCTGAATAAAGTCTATAATAGCTAAGAAATCATTCCAAAGGTTCAATATTTCATCTTTTAAGGGTCGGTAATGGTAGAGAAGGAAGGTAGGAGTTACATAGCCCTATCCACTAAAAATATATATTTACGGATTCATAATTTCATTTCCCCATTTTCCTGTTTCAAAATCGTATAAAGGGAACGAGCCTACATATCCTAATTCTTCCATTTTACTATTAAATTCATCAAATGTATATGTACCTGCTTTCAATCCCTTTACATATTCACTACTTCCATTATAATTTACTGTTTTCAAAGAAGAATCATAGGTAAAAGCCTTATCCCAATTTGGAATCATCAAACTCTTAAATTCTTGTCCAAATTGAGAAACCAAAGGGTCATAAAACATTTCATCCTTTTTATAACGAGCAACCTTTAAAGTTCCCCATAACTCACTATCATCTTTATACTTAACTACAATAAGACACCACAATTTACATGGGTGAAAAACAGTAATAACATCTATATATTCATTTACAAACAATTTAACCAATGACTTATCAAGCCTTATCTTTTCCATTCTGTTTTTGATAGAAGAAGTACTTTCCCTCATACGCTTTAAAGCGTCTATTGAAGAAGAATATTCAAATATTTCTCTTTGATAATTGGCTATATCTTCTTTTAATTTTTCACTTTTCATTGAAAAACCTGTATTCTCTTCTTCTGCTAATTCCTTATATATATCATCGTCTATATCAGCCGATAATAATCTTCTAATCTTATGTTTATAATCAATTTCTAATTTATTTAATTCTATTTCCTTCGCTTTCAGAACCTCATTTTGTTCACGAATCTTTAATTCCAATTCAGAAATTTTACTTTCCCCTCTCTTTTGCATATCTACCTCAGCAAACATATATAAAGATAATTGCACAACCAGTCCGTCAAATTTCCACATTCTTAATTCTGCACCCATATCACAAATTTTGGGCTTATCTTTTCTGTTCACTCTACCATAGCATTTATAAGTTCTTCCACCATTTTTATAACGAGTAGCATTACTTTCACTCTTACCAACACTAAAATTACTACCGCACTCTCCACACTTGATTAAATGTTTCAGCAAATTATCATACCTCATTGCATTATTTTTATTATAATTTGCCTCAGATAATCGGTTTTGTACTTTCTGAAACATTTCATCTGAAATAATTCTGAGAGATTCATCCATTTCTTTATACTCGTATAGTATTTCTCTATCATCTCTTTTATGAATGGGTAATGGATTAGATGGGTCAGGCTTATAAAAAAGCACATTTCTCTTTCCTATATACAATGAATTTTGCAACAATCTGGCAATTGTGGATGGTCTCCATTTCAAATTATCTTTGTCAAATTTATAAATCTTCTCTCCCAATCCTTTTTCCTTTCTCCTACGCTCATATTCATTTACTCTTTGGACATAGGGAGAATCTATTTTTTTCGCATTCAAAAAATCGGCTATTTGGATGGTTGATTTTCCATGACTATACAATTCAAATATTACAGCAACAATATCTTTCTCATTAGGATTTATTACTATTTTGCCATTTTCATCCTTCGTATATCCATAAGCACGCTCTTCTCCTCCGCCATGCCCCATTTGAACTTTTGCTATTTTACCACTTATAGAGCGTTCTGCAAATAATTCTATTTCATAAGAGGACATAACAGCTAAAACATGAAGTAATATTGTACTACCTAAATCCTTATCTCCTTTTACCCACAGATTTTGCTTTTCAAAATAAAGTTCTACACCATTCTCTCGAAAGAAATTTATTGAAGCTAATAAATCTGTTACATTACGAGCCAAACGTGAAAATTCAGAAAAAAGAATAATTCCTATACTTCCATTTTCCACCTGCTTTATCATTTCTGTATATTGTGGACGCAATTCTCCTTTTTTAAATCCACTTATTACATCTACATAGATGTATTCTTCTTCAACATTAAAATGATTATCAGAAGCAAACTTCAACAAATCTTCTTTTTGTCTATCTATCGTTTGCTGCTGCGTACTAACCCTACAATAAATTGCTATTTTCTTTTCCATTGTTTATATTTGCATCAATTAAAACCTATATTCATTATGAATACAAATATAATAATAAACCAGACAAGCCCCAAATTTCAGGATGTGTTAATTTCACCTATGCATACCTGCGAGCACATTGTCAACCGTACGATGGTTAATCTTTTCGGATGCGGACGCGCCGTTTCCGCACACATCGAGCGAAAGAAAAGCAAACTCGACTTTGCCTTGCCGCAAGCTCCGACAGATGAAGAGATCGAACAAATAGAAGCCAAAGTCAATGAAGTCATCGCACGTCACCTGGATGTGACGGTGAAATTCATCTCCCAGCAGGAAGCTGCAGGACAATTCGACCTGAAACGCTTGCCGGAAGGTGCTTCCGACACCGTACGCGTCGTTTCCGTAGGAGACTACGACGACTGCCTCTGTATCGGTACTCATGTAGCCAATACTTCCGAGATCGGTACGTTCAAAATCATCAGCCACGATTATAAGGACGGCATTTTCCGCATGCGCTTTAAACTGATCTGACGCTATGGCACGCAAACAACGAAAACAAGGTAACACCGGTTCCTTAAAGGGATTCATCATCTTTCTGCTGCTTATTGCAGGCGCCGTATGGTTCACTCAGGGCTCCAGCTATCAGTTGCCCGATCTTCGCAAAGAGTTACCGAATCTGCACGAAGAGAAGCCTTCTGCCGCCCAGTCTGCTCCCCTAACCGGCAACCAGGAGAAGGTCAGCAGCCAGATGGAAATTCCCCGGAATCTCACCGACCGGAAAGAACGCATCCTGAAACGTACAGGCTACACCCTTTCATACAACAGTTTTTATAAAACTCCCAACTGGGTAGCCTGGGAACTGACCCGAAAGGAAACCGAAGGAAAGGCTGAGCGATATGACAAATTCCTTCCGGATCCGGATCTTCCGGAACCGCGTGTGGAACATTCGGACTATACCCGTTCGGGCTATGACCGGGGACACATGGCTCCGGCTGCCGACATGAAATGGAGCAAGAAAGCCATGCAGGAATCATTCTATATGAGCAACATCTGTCCGCAGAACCAGAAACTGAACCGGGATGACTGGGGAGATCTGGAGGATGCCTGCCGGAAATGGGCCCGGAAATATGGAACGGTTTACATCGCCTGCGGTCCCATCTACGACAAAAGTAAGCCGGAACGCATCGGAAAGCACCAAGTAGCCGTACCCGACCGTTTCTTCAAGGTTGTCCTGATCAACAACCGGAAGAACCCCATCGCCATGGGCTTCATCTTCCCCAATGCTGCACACCATCAGAAACTGGAAAAATACATGAGCAGTGTGGATGATGTAGAAAAGGCTACCGGACTGGACTTTTTTTCCAGATTGCCTGATTCCATAGAGAACCGGATAGAAGCCATCGTACCGGCATTACCTTCCGGACGCTAAAGCAGGAACGGACTGCAAACATATTTCAACAGGACATCCCGTCAGATTTTACAGACAAATCTGGCGGGATGTCATTTTAGCTACTTTTCAGACTGCTTACCGTTACGCTTCCTTTCGAAATAATACTGCCCTTTATTCAATGTCTGACTGCCATAGCCTACCGCATGCATCGGGCAGAAATGATAGCAGGCCAGGCATTGCGTACACCGCTTGCCCCAAACCGGTTTCCGGTCCACACGGATATTGTTCATCGGACAGACCTTTTCACAGATACCACAGCTGACGCAGGCATCCGAAGCATGAAACCAACGGGCAGACATCAGGAAACGGCAGAACAAGGGACGAACTACATAGGTTTTCAGGAAAGGCATGCTTCCCTCATGACAGTCAAAACCACTCTCCCGGCCGGCGATCTTGTCTTGAATCTCTCTCACACGCCCCCAGGCTTCTTCCCGCTTACGGGATTCCACTTCCGGAGCATCCACATCAAACCCCGGCAAACAGACGTATGTGTTCGGCATAAATACGGAATAACCGGCCTGACAGGTCCAGCCCCGACGCTCCACCGCCTTGCAAAAGACTTCAGTTGTCTTTCCGGCATCATCCCCGCAAGTACAGACAAAATAAAGAAAAGAAGGCTCCCGAGACAAACGAAGTCTGGAAATCATTTCAAGCACGACTTCCGGAGGCCCCCAGGAATAGACCGGGAAAACAAATCCCAGTCTTTCCTCTTCCCCAAGTGCATATACCTGATCTGAGGAAAGGACATCAACCAACTTATATAAAGGTTCCTGCAACGATTCCTGCAATTGTCTGGCTACCCACAAGGAATTGCCGGTTCCGGAAAAATAGAAAATCATAATAAACAGTTTAATCGCTCTCCCCATCAGATTTCATGAAGGATAAAACAGGAAAAGCAAGGTGAAGGAAATTGTATTTATAAAAAAGGGAGAAGCCGCACCCGAGGCGTGACGAAACTCCGAATGACATGGTTTGAGAGCTCATTTCCTTTGTAATCCACCGGCATAAATGCTACCCGAAGGCGTGGCCCGCCATTGGAAGATGAAGCTTGTCTCGGTATTTCTTATAAATTTGATGAGTTTCCCGATTCTGCAAGTGCGGCTTCATTTTTATGTATTACAAAAGTAATGAAAACAATTGAGAACACCAAACATTTCCTCCCAATTTTCTTAGGTGCAAACAAGTTCTTTCTGACAAATTGCCGGCATAAGTTTCCCGGTTCTCCCCTCACCTCCTGATACAGAAGAGATCAGAAGCTGAAAAAGGAAATGCAGACAACAAAAAAGTCGGATTGTTCATTTGAAACAATCCGACTTTCTGTCAATCGTAATATGCGATTCCTGATTAAGCTGCTTTTACTTTAGCAACAACAGCTTTGAATGCTTCAGGATGGTTTACGGCTAAGTCAGCCAATACCTTACGGTTGATTTCGATGCCAGCTTTGTGCAAAGCACCCATCAACTTAGAATAAGACATACCTTCCAGACGAGCAGCTGCGTTGATACGCTGGATCCACAATGCGCGGAAGTTACGTTTTTTATTCTTGCGGTCACGATATGCATATGTCAAACCTTTTTCCCAAGTATTCTTGGCAACGGTCCAAACATTCTTTCTTGCACCAAAGTAACCTCTGGTCAAACCTAAAATTTTCTTTCTTCTTGCTCTAGAAGCAACATGATTTACTGATCTTGGCATAGTTTTAATTCTTTTTTGAATGATAGCGCCGATATTTCTCAACCGGACTTGAAGCTAATGCATTCGGTTAATAATTTAAATGATACGTTTACGCTTTTAAGATTACTTCATGCAAAGGAGTTCCTTAACCTGACCTAAGTTTACATTATGTACCAAGCCAGCGTGTACAAGGTTTCTTTTTTGCTTTTTAGTTTTCTTAGTCAAAATGTGACTGTGAAAAGCGTGCTTTCTCTTGATTTTACCTGTTCCGGTAAGAGCGAATCTTTTTTTGGCACCGGAGTTAGTCTTGATCTTTGGCATCTTGTTAAATTTTTAATAATTAGTATTAATAAGGTGGTAACGCACTATACCGGCGCGTTACGCACACAATTTCATTCTTGGGTTTCGTCGGCACTGGGAGCAGCAGCAGGCTTTGCAGCCTTCTTCGGAGCACCCGCCTTCTTGGGTGAAAGGGAGATCGTCATGCGCTTACCTTCCAATAACGGCATCTGTTCAACCTTGGCATATTCTTCCAGATCGTTGGCAAAACGAAGCAGAAGAACTTCACCTTGTTCCTTGAACAGAATGGAACGTCCTTTAAAGAACACATAGGCTTTCACCTTATCGCCATCCTGCAAAAAACCAATGGCATGTTTTAACTTGAAATTGTAATCGTGCTCATCTGTCTGAGGTCCGAAACGAATTTCCTTTACGTTGACCTTAACCTGTTTTGCTTTCTGTTCCTTCTGGCGTTTCTTTAACTGATAAAGAAATTTAGAATAATCTATAATTCTACAAACTGGAGGAACGGCATTTGGTGAAATTTCGACCAAATCAGCTCCATGATCTTCAGCCATTTTCAAAGCCTGGGCAATCGGATATACAGCTGATTCAATATCATCTCCCACAATACGGACTTCTTTGGCGCGAATCTGTTCATTGATTCTATGCTGCCCTTTTAAACTGTCATTCTTCATTCAAAAATTTTTCTTCCTGTCTGTTTTTTCAATCTAATAAATTATACTATTTCTTTATCAGTTTGCAGAAGCTTTTTTTAGGAGCTCCTGCAAACGGCTGCAAAGTTACCATTTATTTATCATATTATGAACTTCTTCTGCAATATTTTTTGCAAAATCTTCAATTTTCATGGTTCCCTGGTCGCCTTCTCCCTGCTTACGTACGGATACTTCTTCATTTTCTGCTTCTTTTTCACCGACAATCAGCATATAAGGGATACGTTTCATTTCATTGTCACGGATCTTACGTCCGATCTTTTCGTTACGGTCGTCCACGATGGCACGAATATCGTTCTTCTTCAGTTCCAGACGTACATGATCGGCATATTCGTTGTACTTTTCAGATACAGGCAAAATAGCAACCTGATCCGGAGTCAGCCACAACGGGAACTTACCGGCTGTATGTTCAATCAGCACAGCTACGAAACGTTCCATAGAACCGAAAGGAGCACGATGGATCATTACCGGACGATGTTTCTGGTTGTCAGATCCCATATATTCCAGCTGGAAGCGTTCCGGCAGGTTATAGTCTACCTGAATAGTACCCAGCTGCCAGCGACGGCCGATAGCATCTTTCACCATAAAGTCCAGTTTCGGACCATAGAATGCAGCTTCACCGTATTCAACCTTGGCAGGAAGGCCTTTTTCTTCACAAGCTTCAATGATAGCCTGTTCAGCCTTTTCCCAGTTTTCATCACTTCCGATATACTTTTCGCGGTTCACTTTATCACGCAAAGAAATCTGAGCTTCAAAGTTTTCAAAGTTCATAGACTTGAAGACAATGGAGATGATATCCATTACGCGGAGGAATTCATCCTTCACCTGGTCAGGACGGCAGAAGATATGAGCATCATCCTGAGTAAAGCTACGTACACGGGTCAGTCCGTGCAGCTCACCACTCTGCTCGTAACGGCATACTGTACCGAATTCAGCGATTCGCAACGGCAGATCACGATAAGAACGCGGAGAGTTCTTATAGATCATACAGTGGTGCGGACAGTTCATCGGTTTCAGGAAGTATTCTTCTCCTTCTTCCGGAGTATGAATAGGCTGGAATGCGTCCTTACCATACTTCGCATAGTGTCCTGAAGTTACATAAAGCAACTTGTTACCAATCGGCGGACAAATGACTTCCTGATAATCATAACGGGCCTGGATGCGACGCAGGAAGTCCTGCAGACGCAAGCGCAGCGCAGTACCTTTCGGAAGCCACATCGGCAAACCTTTACCTACCGTATCTGAGAACATGAACAGATCCATCTCCTTACCGATCTTACGGTGGTCGCGTTTCTTGGCTTCTTCCAGCATGACCAGATACTCATCGAGCATCTTCTTCTTCGGGAAGGTAATACCATAGATACGTGTCATCTGCTTGCGGTCTTCCTGACCTCTCCAGTAAGCACCGGCAACGGAAAGCAGCTTAATGGCTTTGATCGGAGCCGTAGACATCAAATGCGGGCCACGGCACAAATCCGTAAACGCACCCTGCGTATAAGTTGTGATATGACCATCTTCCAGTTCGGAGATCAGTTCACACTTGTAAGTTTCACCTCTTTCACCGAACATCTTCAGTGCATCATCCTTTGCGATGCTCTGACGTACGAGTGTCTCTTTCTTGGCAGCCAGTTCAGCCATTTTCTTTTCAATGACAGGCAGGTCACCTTCCTTGATCACGGCTTCTCCCGGATCTACATCATAATAGAATCCGTTTTCAATAGCCGGTCCGATACCAAACTGAATACCGGGGTAAAGTTCCTGCAAAGCCTCAGCCAGCAAGTGAGCACTTGTATGCCAGAAGGCATGCTTACCTTCTTCATCTTCCCATTTATAAAGAACGAAGTTTGCATCTTCGCTGATAGGACGATTCAAATCAATCGTTTCACCGTTCACGCCACATGCCAAGACGTCCTGAGCCAGACGAGAACTGATGCTTTCTGCAATCTGCAGACCAGTAACTCCTTCGTTATATTCACGAACAGAGCCATCAGGAAAAGTTATTTTAATCATAAGTTTATGTATTTATCCATTAATGAATGGCAAAAATAAACATTTTAATGAAGAAGAAACAGGAAGAGTGAAGAAATTTTATCACGAATGAATAAAATTCCTCATTCTTCCTGTTTTCAGACTTTATTCGGTAGGCATCGTAAAGCGCTTGATGATATTATAAGCGGAGAATATACCCAATTCTCCGGCCTTGCTCAAGTCACTTATTCCCTGCCGGTTATTTCCCAAAAAGATATGTATCAATCCGCGATTATAATAAGCGTCGGCAAAATGGTTGTCCAATTCGATAGCTTTATTGTAATCAGCCAGCGCCGCATGATAATCTTTCATCACCGTCAGAATGTTGCCCCGATTATAATAAGCATATACAAAATCAGGCTGCAGCTCGATGACTTTATCCAGGTCTTCACGAATCCGGGTATAGTCAATCGTGCGTACCTGCGGCAACTTCTCATCCACATTGTCCAGTTCGAACTTCCGGTCACGCTTACGGAACTCCAGCTGCTTATAGCTGATCAAAGCACGGCTAAAGTAAGCAGTAAAGAGAGTCGGATCGCATACAATCGCCGAATCCAGATCCTGCATGGCATTGTCAAAATCCTGTACCAGATAGAAATCCAGTGCACGTGCATAATAATGGATTGCATTCTTCGGATCTTTCACAATTTCCGCCGTCCGGGTATCGATAGACGCAAAGTGCTGTTTCACCTGCTCTTCCGTCAAAGACGTTTCATTGTTCGTGATCAGCAGACGATGCGGCAATACCTGACGGTTGTTCAGATCGTCAACTGCCTTAAAGAAATTAACCTGGCGTCTGACATCATCAATCCGTTCGTAATAGGATAATGCAAACATCGGCTGAGGCAGAATATTCACATCCTTATCCTGTACGCGTCCGCGATAATCGGTCTTGTATTTATCCTCATTGGAATCATTATCGGCAACCATGATTTTCCGATAATTGTTCATGTTCTTATCGGACTTCTTACGGGTCTTTTCATTGGAAGCAGTCGAAGGCTTTTTCCCATTCTGAATATCCAGCTGGGCTTTCAGCACCTTAAATTCGTCTTCCTCCGCACCTTTCAGATCTCCAGTCTTGCGCCGGGCCTGCGAACGGTACTGATAACCGGCCCAAAAATCAGGATACTCAGCCAGTACGGTTGAATAGTCACTGATTGCTCCCCGGAAGTCACCTGTCTTATCACGCAACAAGCCCCGGTTAAATACCGCCATCATATTATCCGGTTCAACACTCAGGACAAAATCGAAATCCTCAATAGCCCGGTTGTCATCCCCGACCTGTGCACGCAGCAAACCACGGTTGTAATGGCCGATGAAATTATTCCGATCGATATCCAAAGCCAGATCATAATCGGACATTGCTCCTCTCAGGTTATTCTGATAGTAACGGGCCAGAGCACGATTAATATAAACTCCGGCATTTCGCAAAGAAAGCCGGATGGCTTCCGTCAGATCCGACTCCGCATCCTTATATTTGGAGCGCATCATAAACAGCATACCTCTTGAAGACCATGTATCAGGATTGTAACGGTCCATTTCTATGGCCCGGTCCGCATCGTTCATGGCTTGCAGCGTATCTTTCAGCTTCAGCGAATTCTCCACGCGCATCAGATAAGCATCCGTATAACGCGGAGAGATACGGATAATCGTATCCAGTTCTGCCTGGGCTGTCGTATAATCTTTTTCCTGCATACGGCACAAAACCAGATTATGCCACAGGCTTATGTTCTCAGGATCCAGTTTCAAGGCCCTTTGATAGTCTTCAATAGCACCTTTATAATTCTTCTGGCGAATCCGGGAGATACCTCTCACCTGATAAGCATTTACGACGAACGGATTCCGTTCAAGTGCTTCAGAGCAGTCACGTTCGGCACCCGGATAGTCATCCAGATTCATTTTCGCCAGTCCCCGATAGAAATAAGGATCAGCCAGATATGGTTTCGCATTGATTACCTGATTAAAATACTGGATCGAAAGAACGTAATCTTCAAAATAAAGAGCGTTCTTTCCGATAGTCATCACCCGATCCGTATTAATCTGGGCAAATGCCGTAACCGGGACAAGTACACCTATATATAATAGGTATAGAAGTTTCTTGATCATTTGACTGTTTTCACCTTATAACCGCAGCGGGCTTTGCCATTTACCATGTTATTCAGCTTGCCTCGGATCATCTGTTTTCTCAGACTTGAAAGATGATCAATAAACATTGTTCCATCCAAATGATCAAACTCATGCTGCATTACACGAGCCAGATAACCTTCAACCCATTCATCATGAGCGGTCATGTTTTCATCCAGATAAGTAACATGAATACGGTCCGGACGTTTTACACTTTCATGAATGCCCGGCAGACTCAGACAACCTTCTTCCATGGAAACCATTTCATCACCTGTTTCCAGGATATGAGGATTGATATAAACTCTTTTAAAGTCCTTGAATTCCGGCATATCATCCGAAAGAACGTCCAGGTTCACCACAACGACACGAATGGGAAGTCCCACCTGAGGAGCAGCCAGTCCGACACCGTCAGCCCGGTCCATAGTTTCAAACATATTTTGAATCAGTTCTTTCAGGTTCGGATAATCCGGAGTAATGTCTTCAGCCTCCTGACGCAATACAGGCTGACCATATACATAAATAGGTAAAATCATAATCAGTTTGTTGTTTTATTTTAATAATTACACATATTTCTTTTCCCTTCCAGATAGGATTGTAAAATAATCGTAGCACTGATCTCGTCTACCAGAGCCTTGTTCTGACGGTCCTTTTTCTTCAGACCTCCTGCCAGCATTGCCTGATGAGCCAGCACAGAAGTAAAGCGTTCATCAACCAGTTCTACCGGAATCTTGGGCAGTTTCTTCTTCAGCTGATTGATAAAGGGAATGATATTTTTCATATTTTCCGAATCTTCATTGTTCATCTGCTTCGGATGCCCGACGATGATCCGCTCCACAGATTCCTGAGTCACGTACTTCAAAAGAAAATCCATCAACTGATGAGTGGGCACAGTTGTCAACCCATTTGCAATAATCTGCATGGGGTCCGTTACAGCGATGCCTGTGCGCTTTCTTCCGTAATCTATTGCTATTATTCTACTCATACTTGGCAGCAAAAATACAAATTAATTCTTTAACACAACACACAAAAGGCAAGGAACGAACAGAGTCATACCGATTTTAATAAATATTATCGGTGATCTCTATTCAATCCTTGCCTCTTCTCAAGCCAAAGGCCTGATCAATATACTAAACAAACATTGTCAATCCACAGTGTATTTCCCGGAGAACCGACAAAAGCTCCGCCGATACTTGAAGTAAACTGCAAGATCAAATGTGTAGGCTGTTCATCCGGAGAAGCCCAGCCGACTTCCTGAATCAGTTTACTCTCTCCTTTACTGTTCCGGGCATAATAGCCCCCTACTCCCAGTTTCATCAGTTCAGGATTATATTTATCACTTTTCGTGATATCTCCATACATAATTTCATAAGTGGCACTATTGTTCCAGTCAGATGTACGCTTATAAGCAACGGCAGCCGTACCGACACGCTTTGCAATGATATTACCATTGGCATCCTCCGTACGTTTCTGAAGCAGGCAAGTCATAATTGCACAATCTTGTCCGGGGACAGTTTCTTTACGACTGAAGCCCGTCTGACGGATGCGGTTCGGCTCGCCGGACATCTTCACCTTATAGTCATAGCGTACGGCTTTCGGACGTTCCGTAAAAGCAACACCGGAATTCAAGTTCTTCTCTCCGTCTTTTGTACCGGTTATAGGCTCCTTCATATCTCCCAGGAACATGGAACCTGAAGCCAGAACAGTTATATTCACCATACCCAGAACCTTAACACTTTCGATATGTGTCTCCAGCCGGGCACACTGACCATTTCCACGTTTCTCCGGATACACGCTTGTATTCGTCTTGACGATTCCGACTACCTTGGCCATGACGTTTGAATTTCCCCAGGGAGATCCGCCCTGATTCACATATGCAATATTTCCATTGATTTCTTTTGTCGGACCGAGCTCATATAGCAGTTTCGTTTTACCACCGATAATACCAGACTCTTCTATTCTTCGAGTGACCCATTGTTCCATATCACCATATTTAATGGGAACCACCCTTTCCTGAGCTCCAACAGACAATGTTGACAAAGCCAAAAACATGGCCACAAAATGTTTCAAATTCATATTTTACAACTTTCCTTTCATTTAACAGGCAGCAAAGGTATAAAAAAAAGCGATAGTATGTTTACTATCGCTTTGAATATAAAATTAAAGTGGCCATACAGACCAGTTTATCCGATTAATATACCCGGTAAAGAAGCCATGCACCCTGGAAATCTTCACGGTTGGGGTATTTAGCCTTGAATGCATCTCTTGCACGGACAGCTTCTTCACGAGTATCGAAAGATTCTACGGCAACACGATACATATTCTTTTCAGCATTATAGACAACTTTGGCATTGTAACCGTCGTTATCCAGCTTGGCTTTCAGACCATCAGCATTTGCTTTAACGCCAAAGCTACCGCAAATTACGCTGAATGCTTTCAAACCGTTACCAGAAACCAATTCAACTTTTTCTTCACGGACAGGAGCAACAGGTGCAGGAGTCGGAGCAACTTCCACAACAGGTGCAGGTTCTACCACTGCAGGTTCAGCCGGTTCTGCTGCTTCAGCCAATTCCTGTTGTTTGGCTTTTTCATAGGCTTTCTTATAAGCACTTTCACTTGATTTACAGGAAGAGAACACCAGTGCGACGCACAATCCCATACCTAAAACAACTACTTTCTTCATATCACTTAATTTTTTATTGTTTATTCCTTGTATTATATATAAATCTTTTTCTCGTAAAACAGACATGCAAAAATAGCAATATAAACTATGCATACCTCTTAAAATCTGTTAATAATAAAGCAAAATCAACTTTTCAAATAAATTTTATAACAAAACGAACTACATATTCAGGATATTTGCTAGATTTGCGATGTAGTAACTTTTAAAACAAAAAATTATGAAAGCATTAAGTATTGTAGCTGCATTTTTAGGTGGAGTTACTTTAGGAGCAGCAGCAGGTATTTTGTTTGCACCGGAAAGAGGTGAAGACACTCGTAGAAAAATCGCAGAAGTTTTGCGCAAAAAAGGAATCAGACTGAATCGCGCTGAAATGGAAGATCTGGTTGACCAGATTGCAGCCGAAGTTAAGGATGCTGAATAATTTGCTTGAAACACAGAGGCAGAGAGTCTCTATTGCGTTCAACTCCTAGACACAGATTCCACAGATTTCTGATCTGTGTTATCTGTGTCTACTTATATTAACCAAATTCAAATCCCCATATGTTTGCAAACGACAAAAGCATAGATAATCTGGAGGCTTTATTTAAAGAAATAAAAAAGCATATCGAACTTCAGGGACAATATATAAAGCTCGATCTGGTAGAGAAACTGACAATCCTGCTTTCCACTCTCATCTTAATTCTTGCACTGATCATATTAGGAGCTATGGCACTTTACTATTTCTCATTCATGCTGGTATATGCCCTGGTTCCAGTCGTAGGAAGCATAATTGCCAGTTATGCCGTCATCGGCGCCGTCATCCTGACTGCCGCCATAGGAATTTATCTTATGCGCAGAAAACTTATATTCCAGCCTATGGTCAACTTCCTGGCCCGGCTGTTCCTTGAAGACTCCCATAAATAACCACGATTATGAATGAACAGAACAATATACCCCAACCTCCCTATTACAGCGTAGAATCAATTGCCCAACGTCGGGCTGAGAAAAAAGAAGAAATTCTCCGCTCCAAAGCCCGTATTCAGAATCTTACTCAGGAACTGTTCGCGCCTCAAAAAAGCAAGAACCAGATGGACAACATGATGCAGCACATCAATGCCGGTATCGCTGCTTACGATGGCTTGATGACCGGACTGAAAATCTTGCGAAGAGTCCGTGGCTTCTTCTCACGAAACAAGAAATATTAAATTTACACATTATTCAATACATACATGAAAAAAAGACTACTTACAATCGCTGCCCTTACGTTTGTCCTCACGGCAAACGCACAGGACAATCCTTTGTGGATGAGATATTGTGCGATCTCTCCCGACGGACAAACAATTGCCTTCTGCTATAAAGGAGACATCTATACCGTCCCTGCCAATGGAGGTAAAGCCACCCAGCTGACAACTAATGCAGCCCATGACACACACCCGATATGGAGTCCGGACAGCAAAAAAATTGCTTTCGCCTCCAACCGTCAGGGAAGCATGGACATTTACATTATAGATAAAGAAGGAGGAACTCCCCAACGGCTGACCACTCATTCTGCCAACGAATTCCCCGTTACCTTTAAAGATGCTGAACACATTTTATATCTGTCATCTCTTATGCCTGATGCTGCGGATATGACTTTCCCCAGCGGACAGTTCCCCCAGGTTTATGAAATCAGCACAGAAGGAGGCCGGCCGACATTATTCTCCTCCCTGCCAATGGAAGACATCAGCTTCAGTAAAGACGGAAAATCCTTATTGTACCACGACCGGAAAGGATACGAAGATGCCTGGAGAAAGCATCATACTTCATCCATCACACGGGACATCTGGATGTGTCAGCTAAACGGAAACGAAAAGACTTACCGGAAACTGACTTCATTCAGAGGAGAAGACCGTACTCCGATCTGGAGTGCCGACGGCCAGTCGTTCTATTACCTGAGTGAATCCAAAGGTTCCTTCAATGTTTTCAAAAGAAATCTTGACGGAAGCAATGAGAAGCAACTGACGCAGCACACCAAACATCCGGTACGTTTCCTGAGTGCTGCTTCCAACGGAACGTTATGCTACGGATATGATGGAGAAATCTATACCGTAAAAGAAGGAGAGAAACCTCATAAAGTAGAAATCAGCATTGTTGCCGACAAGAACGATAAAGATCTCATCCGTCAGGTCAGAACCAGCGGTGCGACGGAAATTGCAGTTTCACCTAGCGGAAAGGAAGTTGCTTTCATCCTGCACGGAGATGTTTTTGTAACTTCTGTTGAATACAATACAACCAAACAAATCACCAACACTCCGGAACAGGAACGGAACCTTTCTTTTGCTCCCGACGGAAGAAGCCTGGCCTATTCATCAGAACGGGAAGGCTTGTGGCAGGTTTACCAGAGTTCTTTGACCAACAAGGATGATAAACTTTTCACCTATGCCAATGAAATCAAGGAAGAACGGCTGACCAATTCGACAGCAGCTTCTTTCCAGCCTCAGTACAGTCCCGACGGAAAAGAAATTGCCTTCCTTGAAAACCGTACAACACTGCGAATTCTGAATCTAAAGGACAAATCTGTCCGTACGGCCATGGACGGCAAATATGAATATTCCTACACCGACGGAGACCAATGGTTTAAGTGGAGCCCCGACAGCCGCTGGCTGCTTTCCGGCTATATCGGTAATGGAGGATGGAACAACAGCGATGTGGCTCTGGTCAATGCTTCCGGAAACGGCGAAATTCACAACCTGACTCAAAGCGGATATTCCGACGGTAACGCCAAATGGGTGCTTGGCGGAAAAGCCATGATCTGGGAAAGCGACCGCGCCGGTTACCGCAGTCACGGAAGCTGGGGAGCAGAAAGTGATGTATATATCATGTTCTTCGATCTGGAAGCTTACGAACGTTTCCGTATGAACAAAGAAGAACTCGCCTTGCTGGAGGAATCGGAAAAAGCGGACGAAGAAAAGAAAAAGGAAACTGAAAAGAAGGACAGCAAAAAGAAAAACGACAAGAAGGACAAAGACAAGGATGAAGATGTCAAGCCTTTGGTCTTCGACCTGGAAAACTGCCGTGACCGCGTCATCCGCCTGACAGTAAATTCATCCCGGCTGGGAGATGCTTTCCTTACTCCGAAAGGCGACAAGCTTTATTATCAGGCTGCTTTCGAGGGCGGATTCGATTTGTGGGAACATGACTTGAAAGAAAATAAGACCAAGATCGCACTGAAAGGTATCGGCTATGGCGCACTGGTACCCGACAAAGAAGGAAAGAATCTTTTCCTTTGCAGTGGCGGAGGCATTAAAAAGGTAGAAATTGAAAAGGGAGAAACCAAACCGGTTTCATTCGAAGCTATTTTCAACTACCGTCCGTACGACGAACGAAAATATATGTTCGAACATATCTGGCAACAGGTACAGGACAAATTCTATGTAACCGACCTGCAAGGTGTAGACTGGAAAGGATACCGTGAAAGTTATGCACGCTTCCTGCCCTACATCAACAACAACTACGACTTCCAGGAAATGCTGAGTGAATTACTGGGAGAATTAAATGCTTCACACACAGGAGCGCGTTATTACGGACCGGGAGCTACCCTGCAGACCGCCTGTCTGGGCGTATTCTATGACAATACATATGACGGAGACGGACTGAAGATCAAGGAAATCATTGCCAAGGGCCCGTTTGCCGTGAAGAAAACGGATGTTACAACCGGATGCATTATCGAAGAAATTGACGGACAGAAAATACTCAAAGGAGCAGACTATTATCCGTTACTGGAAGGAAAAGCCGGAAAACCGGTTCGTCTCTCCGTATATAATCCGTCAAACGGAAAACGCTTCGATGTAACGGTCAAGGCTATCAGCTACGGACAGCAGGAAGACCTGCTCTACAAGAGATGGGTAGAAAGAAACCGCCAGCTGGTAGACAAACTGTCCAACGGCCGTATTGCTTATGTACATGTCAAAGGAATGGACAGCCCCAGTTTCCGTACTGTATACAGCGAACTGCTGGGCGAAAAGAACCGCATCAAAGAAGCTGTCATCGTAGATACACGTCACAATGGCGGTGGCTGGCTGCATGATGACCTGGTAACCCTCCTGAACGGAAAGGAATATCAGCGCTTCGTTCCGCGCGGACAATACATCGGAAGCGACCCGTTCAACAAGTGGCTGAAACCATCCTGTGTTATGGTCTGCGAAGACAACTACAGTAATGCTCACGGATTCCCATGGGTATACAAGGAACTGAAGGTCGGCAAGCTGGTCGGCGCTCCCGTACCGGGAACCATGACGGCCGTATGGTGGGAAAGCCAGATCGACCCGACTATCATATTCGGAGTTCCGCAGGTCGGCTGCATGGATATGCGCGGACAATATCATGAGAACCAGGAATTACAACCCGATATCGAAGTATACAATTCTCCGGAAAAACAACTGAAAGGAGAAGACGAGCAACTGGAGGCAGCCGTCAAGGAAATGCTGAAAGAAGCAGATGCCCGGAAACAAAAGTAATTCTTCCATAGCTTAAACATCGGAAGGCTCTGTACGACTCTTCAGTCTGAAACATCAGCCTTCCGATGTTTTTTTGTTTCAAAACCCCTCGCACTAAATTTACCAGAACTATTGCAAAGTTCCTGTTTATTCGTTTACTTTGCAATCGAAGCATTTGGGGAAACATCATTCTGCTCTCCAAATACTTAAACGAAAAAGCAAAACGAATGAAACGAATAGAGAAATTTGACCAGATACCTGCCAATACAGATATAATAGCCGGTATCGACCTTATCGGGAATATCAAGCAATTATTCAGTCTTCCTTTACAGGCTCCAGGATTTATCTTCCTGCTGTGCACACGAGGAACCTGTACCCTGACCATTCACTTAACCCAATATCAGCTGAAAGAAAATTCCCTTGCCATTGTTGCGCCGAATATGTTTTTACAGATAAAGGAGCAGAGTTCGGACTGCCGCTTCATTTTTGTTGCTTATTCCAAGGAACTCATTTACGGATCTACCCTGTTCTCACATACCATCGAATATACTCCTTATATATTCGAACATCCGGTTGTGGATCTGAGCAAGAAAGTGGGAAAACTGTTTCATGATTATTTCATGATGCTGATCCGCATTCTGGACCTGAATAAAGAGGAAACGCCACAACAGCAGATTCATCTGTCGTACACACAGATCATCATGTTCCTGAGCAACGTATATAAAGAAAACAAGAACATCACTCAGGTACGGTATAACCGCAATCAGGAAATTGCCAAAGAACTGGTGAGAATGGTTGTACAATATTACAAGACAGAGCGAAACATCTCATTCTATGCCGAAAAGATGCACCTGTCTCCCCAGCATCTCAGTACAACCATCAAGAAAATAACGGGAAAAACACTGACAGACATCATCTCGTCGTTCATCATCCACGACGCGCAGGCCAAACTCCGTTCCACCGAAATGACCATTCAGGAAATCGCTTATTCCCTGAATTTCCCGGATATCTCATTCTTCGGAAAATACTTCAAACGCTATACAGGCATGTCGCCTAAGCAGTACCGCAATTCCTGAGATGCGGTACTTGCTTTTTCTATTTTTTATAAAGGAGTGACATCCGTAATGTCCTGAGCATATTTTCTCCGATACCGGATCAGACGGAACAGATCAGACAAGGCATAAACCATCGACGAAACGCCCAATACGATAAAAGGAACCGTTGCTGCCTGAAAAGGATTCATCAGCACAACAATACCGGCAATCAGTACCAAAGTCGGCACAATATATACTCCCAGAGGTACCGGCATATACTTGCGGACAGAAACAAAGTTCAAAATCTGATTCAGCCCTCCGAGCACCAGCAGAACGCCCAATACATACATCAGAATGCTTACAAAGAACTCAGGCATGATGACCAGCCATAATCCCAGAAGAGTACTTCCCAATGCAATCACCGGAAATGACACATGCAGGTTGGCCCGCTCCCGTTTCTTGGCCTGCACAAAATAGGAAAACAATCCATAAATGCCCGGCAACAAAAACAAAACTCCAATGGTTATTACCAGATAATTTACTGCGACATCGGGCCACAAGATCAGCAAAAGCCCAACGATCAACGCACAGATGCTGCTCATGACAGCATAACTTACAGAAGACTTCATACGCTTTTATATTAATTGATAATACGAATTTAGTATATTCCTTTCACAGAAACAAGCTCAATCCGAACTTTATTACTTTTTATTTTTCTTCCGGCATTTCAAAAACCGATATTCTTTCATATCTTTGCAACCGTTGTGTTTCTGAGCATCCTTTCCACACAACTTCCTGCCGGAAAGCATGTACAGCTACGCAGCAGGCTGACTGAAACAGTCTCCATCTAACACCTAACGAATACAACCTGTATGCATAAACTGACTCAAAATACCCGGACTGATATCCGAAGCCTCTGCTTCGAGGGAGGTGTCGATGAGCATCATGCCGTGATCCGTATAATCCAGCCGATGCTGTCCTTCCGCGAACAGCGGGACAACATACTGACAGCCCTCCGCGAGCTGACGGAAGGACAACTTCCCGGTGCACGCCCGGTGTTCCTCCGATTCTTTCTGAGTGATGCCGCCAACCAGAGTGGGCTGCTGGCCGAAGCTCTGGCGGATTTTCCACCCTGTGCCTGTTCCATCATTGAGCAGCCTCCTCTCGACGGAACAAAAATCGCCCTATGGGTTTACCTGCAGACGCAGGTTACTCCCCGCTCTTTTCCGGAGGGGCTGACCGGAATTGAACACAATGGATATATTCATCTTTGGGGAGGAAGTGCCTGCCGTCCGGGCACAGACTCGCATGAACAGACCCGCC
>ENA-OPFG01000475-OPFG01000475.1-human-gut-metagenome-genome-assembly--contig:-NODE-475-length-26284-cov-8.822258_pt1 | contig 26284 bp, 17 predicted proteins | sample MGYA00241304_ERZ501542 | MGnify/ENA primary metagenome ERZ501542 (study PRJEB25962, sample SAMEA2042427) | human gut metagenome | biome: human gut; feature: human-associated habitat; material: faeces...
ACATCACACTTTCGCTGTGAGACAGTATGTATTTTTTCCGTTCTTCCGGATATTCTGGATCTATTGCCACATAGGCAGCGCCCGCTTTTAAAATCCCTAAAATATTAATAATAGTTTTTCTACTGCGTGTTCCAATTACCGCTACAATACTACCTTTTGAAATATTTCTTTTCAAAAGATAATTTGCTATTTGAGTGGACTTTTCATCTAGCTCAGCACATGTTGTTCTTCCCGTAGAGTCTACGACAATATACTTATCTGAATATGCTTTAGCTATTAATTTAAACATATCCTGAATCGTAGTTTCTGGTATATCAGTCTGAGTCTGATTATAAGTATTGATAGTTTTCTTATCATTTTTTGATATCTCCGGATACTGTAAATTTTCATCCATGATACTTTTTACCAATGCTATATATTGTCTAAACATCTTCTTAATCATTTCCGAATCAAACAGTTCAGCCATATAGTCCCAGTTAAGTACTATTCCATTTTTCGTTTCCGAAATCTGAGCGTCTAAATATACCTGAGATGTTTGACTTATTGAATATTTTATCTCTCCCAATGCATCTACTGTTAAATTTTTATCCCCATATAACATACTTGTAAATACAACTGGCATAATACTGCCTGACGGAGTATCACTTTCCCTCATCAAATCTCTAATAAACTCTATTCCATCATAACTACGGTGCCCTAATCCTCCTAATAACCGTCTTTGAATCATCTTTGCATTTTCCCAAAATGATTTTGTAGCATCAACAGAGGAATCCAGTAATACAATTTTAGTAAATTCACCAATAGCATTTTTAGCATCTATCCCCGTCGGGCGATCCATTGTTGTAAGATTGATAGATAAATTTTTTTGATTACTCCAAAATCCCAAGATATAGGCGTACGCCGTAATAAAAGCAATAGAAGGACTAACATTATTCTTAGCTGTTATTTCACAGATTTCGTTATATGTCTTTCTATCTATAATTTCCTGAATTCTTTTAAAGTTTTTCGCTTTTACATCCCTAACATTTTGCCTTAATTTTAGATTTGGTGCTGCTGGGAAATCATCTAATTTAGAAAGCCAATATTTCTTGTCAACTTTATATTTTTTTGAGTCCCGCATTCCTTTCTGCTTCAAATAATAATCCTCTATATCAAAAATATTTTCTAATTTTCCTTTTCCTTTTGCATAATCATTCCATTGAGACATAAAAATGCCAATACTTGCACCATCCATAATTAACAAATCTAAATGGACAAAAAGATATGTTTTATTTTCCTGTATTCCTGTTAAAGCTACAATCTTAAACAACGGCCATTTATTTGCTTCTAGTACACACTGTGATAATGTATTACGGATTGTGATTATTTTATTTTCTATAATCTCCGCTGAACAATTCTTACAATCATCACTTTCAATAATATATCGAGGCGTCTGCTCTAAAAGCATATGTTCTCCATTTTCCAACACTAAAGTTCTTAAAACTGGTTGCTTTTTTATTAATTCATTTATTCCGTTTTCTAATTCATTGATCGTATATTCTGTGACTATTTCATAATATGCATGTGTTGAAATTCCGCCTAAATCATATTCTTGATTTCGCCCAATATAATAAGCTTCCTGAACAACGGATGGGGGAATTATTTTACCTTTATCCTTTAGCTTTTCATTTTCTTTCTTATTTAATATTTGTGCAATATATGAAGCTATATTTCTTACTGAAGCCATTTCAATAAATTCCTCTGGTTCTATCTCTAATGAAAAAACCTCCGAAATTTTACCTAGTAATTGAAACATTGTTAAAGAACTTCCACCAATATTAAAAAACTCATCCTCTGCTGAAACTTCCTGTCCAAGTACTTCTTTCCAAAATCCTAATAGGGTTTTTGTAATTGTTTCTTTATCCATTTCTCTAGTCATCTTTTAATAGCCTCCTTCTGTTTCTTTTGATCAATTTTCAAAATTAATTCTTTGATGCTAAATTGCTCTAATGGTTAAAAATTCCTAGCTTCTATTTTCTTAATGTAATCTTCAAATTCACCTTTTTCATATCGTTCTTTCATTTCTTTTCGTTGCTTTTTCCCAATTCTATTTCTACTAAGTTTTTTAACCGGAATTACATATTTAACCGGTTGATGAATTGTTGTACTTATTGTATCTTTAATTCGTTTTTCTATAAGTTCACTCTCAAATAAATTATTTTCTACAAATATTACTAATTCATCTTTCATAAGCTCTTTATTTTGTATCGCACATGCTATATAGTCTACGCAAATTTCTTTTAATTTTTCTTTACACAGCTTTTCAATATCTTCCGGATAATAATTAAGTCCATTAAAAAACATAATGTCCTTTTTTCTTCCTGTAACTATGAGTTGTCCGTTTATCATAGTTCCCATATCTCCTGTTTCCAAATAATTATTCTGCCCTATTAATGGACAATATTGCTTATTACTAAGAATCTGTTTAGCAACATTACTTCCGCTCACAAAAATATTTCCAATTTCCCCTTGTTTAACCTCATTTCCGTTTTCATCACATATTTTAATACTTACCCCATGTACCGGCTTTCCTACATATGCTATATCGAAATATTCCTTTTTTTCTGCACTATTACATTCTATTAATATATTTTCTGAAAAATATTTTTTCTTATCAATTCTAAGAAATCTATCTTCACATTTAGCAGGATCATGTATTGTTACTGCTGTTGTTGTTTCCGTCATCCCATATACAGCAACCATCGCATTTTTCCTGAATCCGCATTTTTTATACAACTCAATAAATTTATACATATTCGTACAATTTATAGGTTCTGCACCATTAAAAACACATCTCAAACTACTAATATCAATACTTGATATATCATTTTTCTTTCCATAGTTTACTAACATTTCAACAGCAAAATTCGGAAACATAGTTACGGTTCCTTTATATTTCTTAACATAATCGAAAAATCCCCTTGGATTTCTCAAAAAATCCTCTGTTGATACAACAACTTCGTTTGCCCCACTACATAGAGGTATTAAATGTAGAAGAAGTAAGCCTGCCACGTGAGTTAAAGGCATCCAATTAATTATTACATCTGACTTATTGTAGTGAATTTTTTGTATTACTTGTTCAATTCCATTGAGAAGATTCTCTGTTGTTAAAACCACTCCCTTGGGCAAAAATACACTGCCTGATGTAAATAAAATTACCGCTGGATATTCTGTATCAATTACTTTAAACCAATTTTTCTTCCAATCTCTTTTAATATTTTCTATTTCTGGAAAAATAAATATATCGCTGCTTTTTATATATTTATTTTGAGATATAATTTCATATTGTTTTTTGTCAGTAATTACTTTATTGTTAGTTATATTTTGAAATACATTTTCGACATTTTTTATTCCCCATGATTTATTCCATGCTGAAATATAATCCACCGGAATTGCTGTATATCCAAATATCAAACAAGTCCAAAAAGTTGTAATGAAATTTTTGCGGTTTTGTAGCAAAATTACCAAAGATTCCCCCGGTTTCATCCCTTTCTCTTTTAGCCACTCTCCTAATCCTATTGCGTCATTATATAGTTCCTTATAACTTACAAAAACCTCCGTTGTATGTTCTATAAATCTAATCCCTTCATTAGTGGATTCCTCAACAATCTTTTTTAGAATTTCTGATAACAATGTACCTCTCTCCTTTATTACTTTTTAATACCAAATTCCATGCTATGAAGGAACGACATATTAGAAGTTAATGGAAAAAGGGGCTTTATCTTCTTGTAATCCATTTCTCCAATAGAGCAACTTCCAACTTCTTCTGCTTCAGCAATATAAGTTAATAGCGAAACCATTATCCCCGTATCTATACATGCATAAATATATGCCATTCCACCATATTTAGGCATCGAAACATCTGCATCGTAAATAAAATATATACTAAATGCTGAATGTGAAAAAATATCCTTATTCATAAAATATTGAGATTCCTCGTTTATAACGTTCTCTTTTTTTATTTTCTGTAAACAATTTAATTTAGGTGAATAATAATAAAGTCCACCCGGTATTTCTTTAATTCTGTTCTCTTTAATATAGACATAAACATCAATAGGATATAATCCACCTGCGCTTGCATAATAATAACGATGCGTAATAGCATCCCTTTCTCTTAAAATAGATATTATTTTGAAAAATTTTTCCTTATCCATCAGTGTTTCATTGTCAAAAACGCGAACACTTTTTCTCTTTTCAATCATATGAGAAAAATTGTTTGTGGGTATCTTAATTTCATCCATTATTTTTTGTTCCATGACCGGATTTCTAGTTAACTGTATTTCTTTAAAATTCTCCAGAGTTTCCGCATCATATTTAATTTTTTCATCATACTTATTATCAAAAAGATAATTCTGTATATGTACCAGTTGTTGTATCTCTAATGGGCTATAAATCAAAATCTGTCTTTTAATTAAATCTCTTATAAATTTCTTAATTAAGGGATTATTTTTATAACTCATTTTTTCAATTAAGTCTTCTTCTAAAATCCCTTTCTGTGTATAAAAGTAAAATTCTGGAAATAATCCAGAAAACTGCTGACCATAATTAAATAATTCAATTTTCAGGCAGCCGTCCACAATTTCCCATCGAAAAACAGGCGACCAATATAATAATTTATTCGTATCCATCTTATCTCCTTTATAATAGCTAATTTATAATTTCCTTTTCTAATTCTTCCAAATATTTTGTATAGCTATGTGGAAAAAAATGTCCTCCACTAAAAGAAGTTATCTTAAATTCTTTTAATGTTACTTCTTTCCATCCTAGCATAATTGTTTCGTTTGCCTCTATATCTTCTGTACCACAATGAGCAACTATAGAAGAATTTATCATTTCCCCATGATACTTAAAACCCTCATGTAAAACATAATCATTCATGATTTCCGGTAACATATATTCTCTAAAAATATCGCTTTCTAATAATTCTCTTGGAGTTCCTCCTGCATTTTTTAGTTCATCTAATAATGCACTTAGTCCCATACTGCTTCTAAAGCTTTTTGCACACGGATCAAAAGGAGGTTGTCTTGCTGCAACAATCAATTTTTCTGGAAAATAATTGTATTTTTTTTCAATATAATACGATACAGAGAACGCTAATGCAGCGCCCATGCTATGTCCCCAGAAAAAAAATGGTCTATCATCTAGTATGGCTATTATTTTTTCAGCTATTATACCTACTAAGTTATTATAATTATTTTCTTTACCTCTTTCTGAAAGACTTATGGGAATAATGTCTATTTTACTACTACGATCTACCCATTTAGCAAAAGTTAAGCTATTCCCTCCAGCATGAGGAAAACAAAATAATTGATATGGCTTTTCTTTTTTCATTCTTTGAATATAAGGAAATATCTCCATATTATTATCTCTCTTTCTCAATTTTATTTTTCCTTTCATAGTTTTATTTTTGAAGCACGACACATGCTACATATTCCTCGTTTAATTTTATGTTCTTCAAAAACCACCCTTCTTCTATTTTGTTATTCTCTTTTATTATGTCTTCACTAACAGAAAAAGATTTGAACTCTTTAAAAAGTCCTATTCCTATCGCTTTTACATAAGCCTCCTTTGCTGTCCATAGATTATAAAACTTTTCTATATTCTTACTTTTATTAATATCCTCTATCTCTTTTTTAGAAAGGAACTTATCGCTTATACACTGGTATTGAAATGATAAATTTATTTTTTCTATATCAACTCCTATTCTTTTTTCATATGCAAATCCCATAAAAACAAATTCTCCAGAATGCGAAACATTAAACTGTATAAGTCTTTTATCTTTTATTGGCATATGATATGGTTTCCCATTTTTTTCATAGCATATTTGAATATCAAGACAATCTACTTCTAAATAATGTGCTAATAGTAATTTTGTTAAAATTTTTCCTGTCATACATCGCATTCTATCTTCATAAAATTTAAAAGAATATACTCGTTGTTCTTCCTGTATAGAAATTAAATTTTTATATTTATGTATATAATCTTCTAATTCTTTCCAATTAATACTCCATAAATGAATTTCATTCGGAAGTAATTTTATTCTACTTAGTTTGAATAATCTTTCGTTACAATATTGTTTAATACTTATCATTAATTACTTTATTCTCCATAATTTATTTTCGGGAAAATACACATTATCCTCCACATTTTATAAAATTATCCTGTTTTAAATATTCCACAATTTATAAATCCGAGATATATTGTTTTACAAGAGCATATTGAGGTATTGTCTGTGTAATCCATGTATTAGCCCCAATAATACTGCCTTTTCCTATTACCGTATCTCCGCCAAGAATAGTAGCTCCCATATAAATAGTTACATCATCTTCTACTGTAGGATGTCTCTTAATATATCTTAGTTTCTGACTATCCTTAGTAGATAACGCTCCCAAGGTTACTCCTTGACACATTTTTACATTCTTTCCAATAACTGTTGTTTCGCCAATTACCACACCCGTTCCATGATCTATAAAAAAACCTTTACCAATTATTGCTCCTGGGTGAATATCAATTGCCGTTCTTGAGTGTGCATATTCCGTCATGACTCTTGGCAAAATAGGAATATCTAATTCATACAGGCAATGAGCTGTTCTTTGAACCAATACTGCTAATGGCCCCGGATAAGCTATTATAATCTCCATATAGCTCTTTGCCGCCGGATCTCCTTCATATGCTGCTATCATATCCGATATAACCAACTGTTTTAAAACAGGAAGTGTATTTTTAAACTCCACTAGTTTTCTTTCATCTTCACTTCTTCCCATATTTAGCAATTCTAAATACTCCTTTAGTAAGTTACATATTTCTTGCTCTATCTTTCTTTCATCTTCCTGTCCAAATGGACAATATTGCGCATAAAAGAAACCCTGTAATAAATTTATAAATTTTTGAATCCATTTATCATTAAAGTTCTTATTTATCATCAATCCCATCTTTTCTGTATCTTCCTTACTACCTAATCTTTTTACTCATTTTACTTTTCTTTCCTTTGTTGGTTAGGTATTTCTAACTCACATCCAAAATTTTTTTACACTTCCTATTATTAGTCCAGTAGCTAAAACCAAATGCGCTGTTGCAATTCCTTTTGCCAGCAAAGAGAATCCATATATCCCTAAAAATATAGCCATTATAAAGTAAGCGTCAAATAAAACAGTGTATAGAAAAATAACCGTCAGCCTTTTATACTAAAAGGTCAACGGTTATCGACAGAATTCTTTTACAAGAGGATTCCAAGGCAGATAATCATCCAGATATTCAGGATGTTCAAGAAAAGCACTCCCCGGCATGTCGGACAGGATATATTTTATATATTTCATCGGGGCAAGCCCATTCGCTTTCGCTGTCTCTACCAGTGTATAGATTCCTGCACTGGCTTCCGCCCCTTTCGGACTGCCGGAGAACAGCCAGTTCTTTCTGCCGATCACAAAGGGACGGATACAGTTTTCCGCAAGCGAATTACTGATGGAACAATTCCCGTCTTCCAGATAATTCCAAAAACCTTCACGGTTATTTAAGGCGTAATGAAAAGCTTTTGAAAGTTTGGATTTCGGCAGCTCTCCGATGGCACTTTTTTCTGCCCATGACCAAAAAGCCTCGAGAAGCGGTTTCTCGCGGATAAGACGTTCTTTTTTCTTCTGATCAGGAGGGAGCGCCTCCAACTCTGACTCTATGTTAAAGAGTTGATTCAGACGGAGGATTGCTTCCGCAGGTTTTGATGCTTCCGAATTATGGATGTCTTTTGGGAGCGCATCCACGAAAGCCCGGCGCAGATGCGTATAGCAAAGACATCTTTTTACTCCTGAAACTGCATTGTATCCGGAGTAAGCGTCTGTATGGATATAACCTTCATATTCCCTCAGAAACGCTTCCGGATATTTCCCGCTTCGTCCCGGCTGGTACTCGAAGTAGCGGATGGGATTTACAGCATCTCTGATGCTGCAGTAAACCCACATATAGGAATCGGACGTATTTTTCCGTCCCGGTTCTTTCAGCACCTGTACATGTGTTTCATCGATATGAAGGTATCTCTGTTTCAGAAGTTCCAGCTTCAGACGGTGGACGATGTGTACAAGCCAGTCCCGATAGACAACCAGAAGCCAGTTTGACATAGTCGCTCTGCTTAAACGTAATCCCAAAGCCTCCCATTCTTTTTCCTGTCTGTACAGCGGGATGCTTAATTCAAACTTCTGGTGGATGAGCCAGGTGATGGTAGATGCAGATGCCAGAGAATGCAGGACGGGAGGATATGGCACCGGAGCCTTCTCCATATAAGGAGTTCCGTTTTTCCGGCACGACCTGCATTCATACGTTTCCCGGTAATGGTCAATCACCTTGAGTTTTGCAGGGATAAACTGTACTTCCGTGCGGACGAATTCTTCCCCTACTTTCACCATCGTACTCCCGCAGTTATCGCATATCTGTTCCCTTTCATCTATGGTATGGAGTACTTTGCTGTGAGGGAGATTTTTTACCAGTTCTTCCCGCTGACCGGTGTACTTCCTTTTACGTAGGTGCTTCTCTATCTCAACAAGCTCCGGTTCGTGTGCATCAGGATCCGCACAGGTTTCGATTTCATTAAAAAGAGACATCTGCCCCTCGATTTCGAGAGTAGATGTCTTCTCGGATTTTGTTCCATAAAGTTTACGGGTCAGGAAATCAACCTGCTCTTTCAGGAGCCGGACCTGCTGTTCCAGTTCTTTGATATGATTTTTATACTCCTGTTCCGTAGCTGACATAACCTGAAAACCCTTTCGCTTCGATAGGATTATTATACCATAGAATCGTCAGATTTCCCAGCATTTCTAAGGATTTTCAGTATTTTCAGACTTATGCGGGAGCCATTTCTGAACCGCCTTTGGCTGCTCCGGGTTCAAACCTTCCAGAAGCCAGCGCAGCTGCTGATCAGAAATCTGTTTTGCTTCTTCGCCGGTCCGCGGCCATTGGAGACGTCCGTTTTCGTACCGTTTGTATAAAAGGCAGAAACCGTCTCCCTCGTAATGGACTGCTTTGATCCGGTCAGCCCTCTTTCCACAGAACAGGAATAAGGAATTGCTGTAAGGATCCAGTTTGAAGTTGTACTGGATGATATCCAGCAAGCCATTGAGCTGCTTCCTCATATCGGTGTAGCCGCATCGGATATAGATTTTCTCCACATGGGAAAGCTCTCCTAACATGACTGCACGGCTTTCAGAATGTTTTCCAGCATCTGGGCAGATGTGCCTTCATAAAGTTCCACTGTTATGGATCCGATATGAAGTATGGCTGCAGGAGTGGAACGGGAAATGTTTCTGTCCGGAAGTGAAAGCTCCGCAAACTCAGCCGGGGATTCCGTTAAAGCAGTTGACTGTTGGTCTGTACACATGTGGATGCCGTTTTTCTTGCGGGGCAGTTCTTCCAGGGCAAGCTTTCGAATTTTGGAAAGCCAGTAATAATAACTTTTCAAAGAGATATCGTGTTGTTCACACCAGATCTGATTTGTCAGTCCGGAGGCCCTGCATTGCCGTATTACATCCAGCCAGTATTGAAGTTTCACCTGTTTGTCTGGAGTCAAAGAAGAAAGATCCATAAGCCTGCTCCTTAGATTAGATTTAGAGTTTTTAGAGTCAACTCCCAAAACTCTAATCAATAGTTTACATGCAACAGCCAGAAATTTCGATACACCCTCTTATTGGACGCTTACATTATAAATTCAATCGCTAATATTATTCTTGCACGTTTTCCATAAATTCTTGTCTCTATCTTGTCTAGTTTCTTACCTTTAGTATCTATTGGTACTAACATGAATATAACTAAAACCGCAATAAGCCAAAGAAAGAAAAAAGAGAATCCAATGTCTGATGTTACCGCTAAATATTGCCCACATCCGAAAACGAGGAAACCAGAGAAAATAATACAGCTCGTAGGCTTTTCTAAATGAATTCCCCCTGCATACTGCCTTAAAACAGTAAACGGCAGTAAAAAGCTAAACATTTCTATCCAGTTTCCTGTTGTCGTACCAACTATAGCAATAATGGCATATATAGCTATCTTATTCAGAAGCAAACCGTAAGCATATGTATAAAACCTACGCTCTTTTTCCCCAAGAATTCCCCGCTGGCTTTGTAAAGTGAAAAACCAGTCGATTATCCTTTTTCGCATTAAAACTTTCTCATCTTCTTAACTTCGTCCGGTTCTTCATCCTGAAAATATAACCAGTCACATGCAAGATTTGCGGAACGTGCTGTCAATTTGAGCGCAAGCAAATTGATGCCCTCTAATACCTTTGTTGTTACTTTGTCTAATATTTTCTTCATGATTTTTGCCTCCTTTTTTCAAAATTCTACTAAAAAATCGCCTCTACTACAATTACCTCGGCCAAAACGGTAATTTTTTGGGCGATTTTTGCATAGTCTTATCTAATTGTAAAGATTATCTCAACAGAAAACTCCCGTTCTCCTGTAACAATCCTCATGATTCCTCCATATCTTTCCACCAGTTTCTTTACCGTATGAAGCCCGATTCCATGACTGCCGGAATCTCTTTTTGTACTTATATATCGGTCCTTCTCTTTTATTAAAGGCACAATATAATTATTGCGAAATTCCATTACCAGGAAATGATTTTCATTCCCCATATACATATTACAAATCACATACTTATCTTTCTCTGTCTTTTCAGCAGCCTCGATTGCATTATCCAAAAGATTCCCCACAATAGAAATCAAATCTAGGTCTTCTATAAAATCTGTCCTAAGATTATTTCCAAGTTTGATTTTATACAATATGCCTTTTGATTCGGTGACAAATTTTCTTTCACATAAAATGCTGTTTAGAACCGGATCAGCGCAGTAACTATAATTTTTCAGTTCCTGTATCCGGATCCCCAAATGTCTTACCATGTTATCAAGCTCAAGATTTTTTCCATTTTCTATCAAGTTCGCTGTAATACAAAGAAATTTACTCACATCATGCAGAAAAGCCATTTTATCTTCGTTTACCTTATTGATATATTTCTGATTGATATTTTCAGCTTTACTTTTCTGATAAAGCAATTCCATCTTTTTTACTTCTTCAGACCTTTCAATTAATTTATCAAAGACTGCAAATATACAAATATTCGTCATTAACAGCAATGCTGCTCCAATAGGAATCATGATACGATTTACACCGGTAAAAGAAATATTCGAATAGTATATACACATAAAAATGATAATTGTCGCCACCGGCAGAGTTAACAGCACAGTAAACAATTTATTTTCAATCGTCAGATAATTTTTCTTTCTTGTTATCTGGTTAATACATTTCACGAGTAAAAAAGTCATCGTTTTCATCAACAAAATAGCTAGTGTTTTTTCCAGCTCTGACTGAAATTCGTTTGCTGTTCCAGTTATTCCATAGGCTTCAGTAATCGCAGCAAACAAAAACTCTGGTACGATTGCCAACATATAATAACAACAGGCCATGATAACTTTCTTCCACTTACTGCCTTGAAAAATAATAATAGCAGCAATCGTATAACTTGCGGGAATAATCGCAATATTAAATAGCGTCGTTCCCATATGATTTGCAATAAAAATACAAAGTGCCGCAGCAAAGTACACCCCAATTCTTTTCCATAAAGGTTCTACCCTATACGGAAACATATTTTTCCCAAAATCATTCAGCATCCATACCTGAAGGCTGCAAACTAAAACATCTCTTAGTAAACTCATCAGATCAACCATTCCTTTCCCTCAGATATTCAAACAGTGCCTCGGTAAACTCTTCTTTCTTTGCTCTTGAAACATTCAGTTCTATTCCGCATTTCAACCGTAGTACGCCTTTTTCTAACCCTTCTACTTTTCCCAACTTAACAATGTAACTATAATGCGCCTGTGCAAATCCCTGATCTTTTAGCTGTTCACATAATTCTCCAAACGCTTCTCTGCACCGAACTGTCTCTTTTTCTTGCTCTTTCACAATGGTTATCTCACATCCTCTTTTGGCTCTGGAAACATATAAGATATTTTCCACATGTATGCGTATTATCTTCCCCGCCGATGTCACCGTTACCGCATAGTCATTCAGAAAGCGTCTCTTTACCTCAGTCATAATAGCTGCAATTTCCCGGCGTAAGCTGGTATCGTGTAAGTCCTTCATAATATACCGAAAGGGCTGTCCGAAATTTATACTGTCCACTGTCGGCTCAAAATAACTGGAATAGAAGATTAAAACTGCATCTTTGTTATAATTTCTCAATTTTAATGCTGTTTGGTTTCCATCCAGCCCCGGCATACGGATATCTATAAAGACTAATTCGTGGAGAATATCCGTATGTTTCAAAAGTTCATTTCCTGATTCGTATTCATAAAATCTGATTTCATTTTCAGGCAAACTATTTTCATGCTCTATAATCTCTCTGATCGTTTTTCTATATCTTTTATCATCATCACAAATCGCTATCTTATACATAATCCTCCCTCATTGTTAGTTACAGCTAACCTTATTTCATAAAAAAACCATCCCGCAGAATTTTGCCATGAGATTATCTCTTACTTCTATAACTCCGGTTCCAACTCTGCAAAGATGGAATCTCCAAAAAATTCTGGTATTGTGATTTCTAATCCATCACACAATTTCTTGATTGTAACTACGCCTACATTCTTACTCTGCCCATACAAAATATTCTTCAGCGTTGATGGCGGAACACCAGAACGTATCGCCGCCTCATTCACGGTAATATCCTTTTGCCTTATCAATTCTTCAAGACGATATATAACTGCTGTTTTCATATCCATGATTTCTACCACCTTTTCTCTATTCTATATAAATTGCCCGTAAAAGGTCGCCCATATATAGTCTTTTTGAACAAAGATACATCTTTGTAAGCTTTGTATACTTTCGTGGTAGATAATTCAGCATTTTTACCAAGACAAAAAAAGCCGGAAGCCACGTTGTCATCCGTGACCTCCGACTCGTTTTGCTTATACTACACTGTCCTTACACTCAAATCAGCTCCTCTCGCCGGCTTATCTTTTCCCTGTTTTTCCTGGATGATTCTCTTATTGATTTCCAAGCGTTCATGAATCGATGGTTTTTTCTCTTTCCTTGCCATTGCCTTTTTCTGTTCCACTGTCTTTCTTTCTGCTTTCCCTGCATCCTTAACTGCTGTATTTGCTTCAACGCCAGTTCTTGGCACAGTTTCTCTGCTCTCATTTTTCTCTGCTATCTTCTGTTCTCGTCTCTCCTGCACACCTTTTTCTTCCAGGCTGCAAAAACTCTGCAAATACGGCAGTACATGATTCTGCATATCCGTCAGATCTTCCATATACTTCTGATACTCTTCATTGCCTTTTCCTTGCTGATAACTGATCCAGCTTTCATCCGTCAATTTCATTTCATTCTGCATCTTTAATTGACTGATGATACCTCCGTTTCCGGTACCAATCTCTATCTTACCTTGAAAATGATGCAGCATCTTGTCGCCCTTCTCAGCATAATATACTGTAAAAAACATCTGTGCTGTCGTTTTTGGTTCGTTGGTGTTTGGATCAAGGTCAGCATACCAGGCTTTGTCCTGTTCTACGGTTTTGGAATCCAAATCAGATAACTTCTGGCATCTTGGATTCCCCAAATCACTTTTCTCACAATAATTTACATACACCATCGGTTCTATATCTTTTGGAAGCTCCGGTTCATAGGCTTTCAGTCTTTCCAGCAATACGCCTGCACGAACAGACAGGTCGCATTTTTCGTCCACAATATCCTTCAAGTAAGAAACATAGTAATGAATATTTCCACTTCGCAAATCCAGCATTACTTCCTGTATCGTATTTTCTCCCATCTCCACATTATCTCGATACTCATACGGATCAAATGCTTCTGCAATCTCATCCAGTGCCTCTGCCAGCTGTTCTGTGGTCATCTTCTCTGGATACATTGCTTCTCGAACATCCCTCATCGGTACATACTTGTAGTCTGGCAATGCTTCATGAATTTTCTCAATCCCTTCCCGTACCAGTGCAAGCTCTCCATAAAACTGAACATCATCCATCAGATTTCCAAGTACTGTATTTCCTTTTACGATTGCAAATTCGGCTTCATCATAGTAACTGTCTTCCGGATCACGATAGATAATTCCCATCGAGCATCCCAGATACGCAGTTTCTGGATTCTCCTTATATTTTTCATAGACTGCAGCTATCTGATTAACATCGGTACTTTTTTCATAAGCTCCCATATCATGGAACTCATCACATTCTGTGGCAAAGTATTCCAGATAAGGTTCTTTCTTCAGTGGCATATTGTTAAGTACATTGTCAATCATGTTATAATTCGCCTCTTCCAGTTCTTCTACCTTAGCCAGTGGCTTATATTCGCCCTGGCTTTTCTGAATCTCTACCATTACAACCTCATCCATTTCTTTCACTTTTTCCATCAACTGATCATAATCCCCACAGATGCGTTCTCCAGTCCAGCCTTCGTCTTCCAGAAGTTCCTCTGCCGCTTCTTCAATAGAAATTTCATCATTTTCATAGACGCCACCATCCATCAGACGGAAATCTTCATCGTAAAAGGAATAATCGTATCCTTCTTCTGTCCTCTGAATAGCAAAATACCGTTCTCCTACCTCATATGCCAGTTCACTAAGAATCTGTTCTTCCAGATTCAAGAAAGAATCCAGCTGTTCAAAACTGATACTGTCTACAAAATGAGCTGTTACTTTTTCCCCATCATTCAAAACAACGATATCACTGACAGACAGGGAATGCCCACGGAAGTCTTTCGGTCTATCAATGTTGAACCTTTCAAAAATATCATCCAGTGACGTATTTCCCAGTAATTCTCCAACATAGACCAGCTTATAATCTTCTTTTTTTATCTGCATACCATGACTTTCAATAAAACTCATATTCATAAATGCATAATTTTCGCCCGTTAAATCATCTTTGATCTGATAAATACCAAAGGTTCGCCTTGTTCCTAACAACAGGTTTGCCTCTTTCAAAGACTGAATCTGCGGATATTTCTGCATTTCCCATTCCAGGTTACGGAAACGCTCCCGTTCTGCCATGGACATCTGATAATGCTCCGGTCCTCGTTCGATTTCCTTGCGTTCCGTGACATAGATTGGTGATGAAAAATTAGTGATCAGATAGATATCTGCTCCGGCATCGTATAATTTCAGTGCTTCTTCCTGCTCAATGACACTCATAGGCTCCTGAAATGCTCCAAAATCTTCATCGGCATAATCCAGATCCTGATCCCTTATCCGTTCCCACATCTGTAATTCCATGCCAAACAGACCTTCATGCGCCTGTATCATTTCTTTACTTGCATACTCTTCTCCCTTGTCACCATCGCTGCCCAGGCAATAAATTTTAGAACCCATTCTGTGATAATCCAAAGCTGCTTCTTTTCTAAGCGGCACCATGTCTTCTGCTGTATATCCATAATCACGTAATTCCAGCTTGCCTATGGTTGGATCTGGTAGGTCCTGAATATCCATTTTTGCATCATCCAGAAGTTCCTCTACTTTATCTTCATCTGCCTGATTGATTGCATCTGTCAGATTTCTTACCAACGTCCTTACTTTCTCTTCCTCGCCAATCAGATTTGCATATTCAAAAATCTGTTCTTTTACATCTACTGGAAGCGCTATTCCCATGTGTTCTGCACGGTCTATCTGTTCCTGCGTAAATTCCTGCATTTTCTGCGTTTCTTTTCCTGTTATCATATTTCTCGCCATATAAATTCCTCCTGTGTTCTAAAAAAAGGCATAACCGGCAGAACCTTCTTCTACCAAATTATGCCATCTTTCCTGTTTATTTATTCCAGACCGAAGTCCCGTTTTCTGGTTTCCTTGCCAGTTTCACTTTCCCGCTGACTCTTTTCTTTATAAATCTGCAGTTTCTCATGAATAGAACCTCGTGCCGGTCTTTCTTCTTTCTCTTTTGATTCCGACTGCTCTGTTTCTGTATCTTCCCGCTCATCCATATTGAGAAGTGCATTTAATTCTGACAGCCGCTCCAGTTTTTGGCTCAGTTCCTCTTCTTTTGGAAATGGCTTCCCGACTTCCTCTTTGGCATTTGTCATCTGCTCCTGAACCGTTTCCAGCCGTTGTTCTGCTTCTGCCAGTTTCTCCGGATAGCTTTCCAAAAGGTTGTTGATACGAGTGATATTTCCTAGAGCATCGGCTCCCAACCGAACTTTAGCTACCGATTCATGCTTTACAGACAGGATAAACTCTTTTCTCCAGCTGTCGAATTGGATTCTCATGTTAAATCCCTGATAACTTCCAATGTCCATAGCTGCATCTACAGACTTAATGTCTTGGCAGACCGCCAGAAGTGCCATACCTGCCTCTTTCTTTTCTGTGAACACTTTGCCACTGATTTTCATAGAAAACTGCTCTGGATCTGTGATTTTATGCTCAGAAAAATGAGCGATGTCTGCCTTGTAGCTGTCAATGATCTCTATCAGTTTTGCAATCTGTTGCGGGAAATTCCTTGCAATATCATCTTCCAGTCGGTATTGGTTATTCATGTGGTTCGCTTTTAAAAGCTTTAATTTCGCCACATCCACATCCAATGCCATCTTCTCTTTTACTGCTGGATTTCCGGTTGCCAGTGCTTTGACCTCTGCATAGGACAGTGCCGCTTCGTCCACATCTTCGCAGCTTCTGACCGGTGCTTTGCTCGTCATAATCTGGGAGATGAATTTCTGCTTGTTCTCGATTAACTGGTCGAGTAGGTCAGCGGTATTACTACCGCTTTCCCCTCTAAGAACCGTGCATGAGAGTTTCCCCTCACACGGCTCAAGCACTTATAAGCCCTGCGTTAGCAGAACCAGTTCATCAACATTTTTCGAGTAATGAAGCTCTCTATGACAATCAGCATGTAATAAGACTTTCTTTTCTTTAAAGTCGGCTCCCATTTCCGTATGGATTCGGAACCCCCGTTCCACTGTGATAGGTTCACCACAATGCGGACAAATGCCTTTCTGCATTTTGTACAGTGCATTTAATTTCCTTCTTCCATTGATTTCCCGAAGCATTCTCTTTGTGTCTCTGTCCTCAAAATATTCTGTGAAACGCTCATCAAATGGTGTCGCTTCTGATTTTGTTTTCAGCCACCTTACTATTTTAGTATCAGTAGCGTATATCAGATGTAATTCAAACGAGTCTGCCATATTTACACTGAATGTCCAGTATCTTGTGCCAACTCTTCTGAAATATTTCTTAGCGATCCATTTGTGTCCTTTCTTCGGGTGCCTACGTTTGCACCATCTCCACAGACATCTCCATACATCAAAATCAAACCGTTCAAACGCCTGCGAGGAAACATTATACTTTTGGAAATTTACCCACCCTCTGATAACCGGATTTAACTTTCTTATCAAATCTTCCTGCTTCATAGATGGATTTTGCTTTATAATCTCCCGTACCTTGCTCACGATGGCTTTATAGTTCTTTTTGGATGGTTTTGTAAGAAGTTTGTCTTTATACCAGCGTATATTACATCCGAGAAAATCAAAACCATCTTCGATATGGGTAATCACTGTCTTTTCTTCTGACAGTTCCAACCCTCTCTCTGATAAAAATTCCCGGATAATCGGGAGGACACCTGCTTCCAAAAGCTCTCTGCTTTCGCCTGTGACGATGAAATCGTCAGCATAACGTATAAAGTTCACTTTTGGAAAGTATGCTTTTCCATCCCTCTTAGTTTTGTGGTATTTCTTCTTAATCTGGATTTCCAGACCATCCAGTACCATGTTGCAGATAGTTGGTGAGATAGCCGAACCCTGTGGGCTACCGTGGTCTGTCGGAAATAATCTTCCGGTCTCGACATACCCACTCTTTAACCATTTTCGCAGAATATCTTTATCCATTGGGATATGGCTCAATATCCATTCGTGACTGATGTTATCAAAACAGCCTTTAATGTCTCCCTCCAGCACCCATTTAGGGGATTTTGCTTTATTCAGACAGGTAAAACACTGCTCTATTGCATCCTGTACACATCTCTTTGCTCTAAATCCATAGGAGTTAGGGTCAGCAGTGATTTCCGCAATTGGTTCCAGTGCAAATTTGTATAATGTCTGCATCGCTCTATCCTTCATACATGGAATACTGAGCGGCCTCATTTTTCCATTCTTTTTTGGGATATATACCCTCTTTAACGGTAATGGTTTATAGCCTCTGCGTTTTAAACTGAGAATTGCTTCATATTTCAGTTTGGGAGTAGACCATAAAATTTTGTCTACACCTGCTGTCTTTTTGCCTTTGTTACTCGTTACTCTTTTTACAGCTAAAGCACGTCCGTAGAAAGAGTGTGTGAGCAGCCATTGCAAAGACTTTACTTTGCCGGTTCTGCCCTGTTGATGAGCCTTTACGATACGCATTTGCAGTTTTTTAACGTATGCGTTAGCTTTGTTCCAGTCAATGCTGTTCCATGCTTTTGCTACGTCAGAAGTCGCACACATTTTCATGTTCATTTGCCTTACTCCTTTCAAAAATTCTATAAACTCTCTCGTAATTAAGCACCCTGCGGAATTCTGCTCCCTTTTCGGGTGGGGCAAATTTTGAACCCCTATCCGTCCCCATTACAAGGTCGGCATTCGCTTCCTCCGCAATCCTTTACCCGCATTCCCAACGGCTTTCCTTACGGTCCGCTTGCCTTTGCAGGCGAGAATACGGGCTTGACACGTTCCACTTAATCAACAATTATTGATAGTTTAGGTTCCACCTCTACTCCGGCAGTCTTATGTCCGTGTATTCCTACTGTGGAGAGGAATATCCAACTGCACACCTTTTGGTTCAAGCCTATCAGCTACTTTGGCTTGTTCAGCCTTAACGAAGCTTACGGTGATTCAGTTAATTAACCATGCTATCAGAAAGCCTGCACCCTAACCGCCTTGTAGCTGGCAGTTTCGCTTCTCCCTCACGGGATTTGCTCCAAATAGGGTTCCGTTTATACCCGCTTCCGAACAATGCCATTACTGGCAAAGCCGGGGATATTGGCTTCATCCAACGGAATGGATGGTTTGGTCGGAGTTACCGCCAAACAGTTAAATTAAGCGACTTCGTGTCGCACCCACATATAACTGTCGAATGTGGATTCTGTTACATACCGGAAGATATGAACCTTTTTATTATGGTTTCCCTGACGGATAATACGTCCTTCCCTCTGTTCCAAGTCAGATGGTTTCCAGCCAATATCTAGATGATGCAGGGCAATCAGACGATCCTGCACATTAGTTCCCGCACCCATTTTTGCTGTTGAGCCAATCAAAAAACGAACCTGCCCGGATTTCACTTTTCCAAACAGCTCCGTCTTTTTTGCTTCTGTATTTGCATCATGAATAAACGCAATCTCTTTTTCCGGTACACCTTTCTCTATCAGTTTCTGCTTCAAGTCATCATAAACATTAAAACTGCCATCGCCTTTCGGTGTACTCAAATCACAGAAAATCAACTGTGCGGATTTCTGTGCTGCTGTATCTTTCCATATTTCATAGCTTTTCTCTGCACAAACTGATATTTTACTTTCTGGATTATCTGGCAATAATTCATTCACCAAACGCTGATCCAATGCTAACTTCCTTCCGTCATTGGTGATTTTTAGCATATTATCGACCGAGGCATCTACCCCGCCGTTTCTGACAACTTCTGCACGTTCTCCCAGACTTTCTACGATTTCTTTCTGTTGTTCCGTTGGTTTCAGCACCACTGTTTCATATTCCGCTTCCGGCACAGGAAGCTTTAACTGATCGGAAGTCTTGATATCTGCAATCTCCTTGAACATATTCATCAGTTCCGGAATATTATAAAACCGTGCGAATCTGGACTTTGCACGATAACCTGTTCCTTCCGGTGCAAGTTCGATACTCGTGACAACTTCTCCAAAAGTGGAAGCCCAGGAATCAAACAATCCAAGTCCCATATTTTGTAATTTGCTGTTCTGCAGATACCGCTGCATAACATATAATTCCGTCATGCTGTTGCTGATTGGTGTGCCTGTAGCAAAGGTAATGCCTTTCCCTCCGGTAATCTCATCCAGATACTGACATTTATTGAACATATCTGCGGATTTCTGTGCTTCATTCTGTGCAATCCCGGCTACATTTCTCATTTTTGTATAGAGAAACGCATTTTTATAGCTGTGTGCTTCATCTACATACAAATGATCCACGCCCAGTTCTTCAAACGTAACTACCTGATCTTTTTTCTCCTTCTGATTCAGTTTTTCCAATCTTGTCTGCAATGTTTTTCTGGTCTTTTCAATCTGTTTGACGGTATAACGCCCGCCGTCCTGTTCATACCTTGCACTCTGGATTGCCATTTCCAGATCATCAATCTGCTTCCGTAACATAGCTTCCTGTCTCTCATCAGAGATTGGAATACGCTCAAACTGGGAATGACCGATGATAATGGCATCATAATTTCCCATAGCGATTCTGGCACAGAACTTTTTCCGGTTTGCCGGTTCAAAATCTTTCTTCGTTGCTACCAGGATATTGGCTCCCGGATATAACTGCAGGAACTCCGCTCCCCATTGCTCCGTCAAATGGTTTGGAACGACAAAGAGGTTTTTCTGAGATAATCCCAGACGTTTGCTCTCCATTGCAGCAGCTACCATCTCGTAGGTCTTCCCAGCTCCTACTACATGAGCCAGAAGCACATTCTCTCCGTAAAGCTGGTGTGCAACAGCATTTTTCTGATGCGGACGAAGCTCTATTTCCGGATTCATTCCTGGGAAAGTCAAATGACTACCATCGTATTCACGGGGACGGATGCTGTTAAATCGTTCATTGTACACCTTTACCAGTCGTTCACGCCTCTGCTGATCTTTAAAAATCCAGTCTTTAAATGCTGCTTTCATGGCATCCTGCTTCTGTGATGCCAGCATGGTTTCTTTCTTATTTAGGACACGGATTTCATCACCATTCTCATTGACACTCTTATCATAGATGCGTACATCTTTCAGGTTCAGGGTATCTTCCAGAATCTTATAGGCATTTGCTCTCTCAGTTCCATACGTTGCATAGGCAAACGCATTTTTGGGACTGTCGGCATTCTTTCCTGTAATCCTCCACTCACCATTTACCTCAGAGAATTTCACCTGTATTTCTTTCTGAAGCAGATACCATGGTGTATGCAATGTTTCTTGCATAAAATCCTGATAATCCGAAGGTTCAATCCAGGTAGCTCCAATACGCACTTCAATCTCCGATGCTTCCAGATCTCTCGGCTGAACTGCCTCTAGTGCACGCACATTCGATGTGAATTCCGGATGATTCTCTGCAAAAGTTCTCGCAGTATTTAATTTATCCCTAACATTTCCGGAGAGATATTCATCTCCGCTTTCCCACTGGTCTGTCAGTGGATTTTTGAAGATAACTCCAACCAGCTCTTCTGTAATTTTCTCTTCGGTCTTTCCGGTCAACTGTGCCATATATGGGAGATCTACTTGAGCCTTTTCATTTAGGGACAGAGCAAGTGCTTCTGTGGCTGTCTCCACACTTGTCACAGCGACCGCCTTTTTAATGGTTCGTTTGGTGAACATGTCCGCTTTCCGCTTCAATGTTCCATCTTCATTCAAGTCTTCCAGGGAACACAGCAGACAATAAGAAGAGTCATCAGAAAATGCACGTTTGTTAGCATTACTTCCAATAACTCCATACTTTGCTGTGTAGGTATCATACACCTGATTCAGTTTTTTCTGCTGTTTCTGGATTTCTTCGTCTGTGACAAATTCTTCCATCTGCATGGCGATCAGTTCACGAACGGTATCACGGATTGCAACCATGCCTTTTACACGTTCTGCAGTGGCTGCAGGCATTTTCACCTGATTCATCAAAGAATTGACACGGTAATATACCTGATCATCTACCACCGTATAGCTGTAATTTCGGACATTCGGATCTGCCGGAATACTCTCTGGCATCTCATCCAGTTCTGCCTCTATATCTACTGCCGCTACCATGCTTCCCTTGATGTGTTTTACAGCTTCTTGTAACTGTAATTCCAGAACAGCTCCTTCCATTGGAGCACAGGTTGTTTCCATACCATACGGACCGGACACTTCTTTCATCTCACCAAGAATCATTCCCGGATGCTGAACAAAATACTTGTTAATGGTAATCCCTTTTGCATCACTCTCCAAATTCACCCAGTCTGGCATCTCTTTTGTGAAACTCTCACGCTTCTGGAAAAACAAAATATCAGCACTGACTTCTGTTCCTGCATTTGCCTTAAAAGCTGTGTTCGGCAGTCGGATTGCCCCCAGCAAGTCTGCACGCTCTGCCAAATATTTCCGGACTTCCGGTGATGCCTTGTCCATAGTTCCCTTTGTTGTGATCAACGCAGCTACACCACCTGGACGTAACTGATCTATAGTCTTGGCAAGAAAGTAATCATGAATCATAAAATTGTAGCGGTCATACTGACGGTCATTGACCTTATATGCACCGAATGGCACATTTCCGATTGCCACGTCAAAGAAATCATTGGGATAATCCGTCTTCTCAAAGCCTTTGATCTGGATATTGGCATCTGGATAGAGAAGTTTAGCAATTCTGCCACTGATGCTGTCCAGTTCCACTCCATAGAGTTTGGACTGGTTTAGATTCTCTGGAAGCTTTCCAAAGAAGTTCCCGACTCCCATAGATGGCTCCAGGATATTTCCCTTTGTAAATCCCAGATTCTCCAACACCTGATACATACTTTCAATCACAATCGGCTGTGTATAATGAGCATTTAATGTGGAAGCTCTGGCTGCAGCATATTCTTCCGGTGTAAGGACGGTCTTTAATTCCAGATATTCTGTCTCCCATGCAGATTTTGTCTCATCAAATGCATCTGCAAGACCTCCCCAGCCAACGTACCTGGATAAGATTTCCTGTTCTTCCGGTGTTGCATTGCGATTCTCATCCTCACATTTCTTTAACAACTGGATAGCCATGATATTGGCACGGAACTTTTCTTTTGCTGTACCCTGTCCAAGCTCATCATCTGTGATGCGGAAGTTCGTTGCTGGAATCGTTTCTGATATTCCGTTAATCTCTTCCAAAGATTCTTTTTCTTCCGATACCTCAACTTCTCCAGATAATTCTTTTTCTTTTTTATCATAATCTGTCCACACACGTTGAGAAATAGCAGTAAAATACAAGGACTCTTCCTCCATAATTTCTTCCCTAATTTCCCGTAATTCATCTAAAGTATCCGCATTTACAGTTTTATTGTGATAATGATAATAAAGTACTTCTTGTCCGAGTTTTACATCCAGACGTTCCAATTCTTGTGTTGACATTCGATTCCAAATATCATCTTTTTCCGTATGAATCGTGAAACCTTCTCCATCATCATGATATTCTAATGTGTATTGAAGTCGATTCGCTTCTCCCTTAACTTTGCAATCAAAATCGTGGATTTTTGTTCTGGTACCAGACATATATTCTGAATCAACTAATCGCAAATCAGTTATATCTTCCGCTGTCAAAGTATCCTGCTCCAGCTGTTCTCCTAACATCTGCTGTGCTTCTTCCAAATCTGCCAGTCTTTGTGCTTCCTGTCGTTCTTCGTACTTTTCCATTTCTTCCGGTGACAAATAATCATCTGTGCGGATTAACTGGCGAACACGTTCTGCAACCTTGTTCCACTTTAATAAAACTTCTACCTCTGGACTGCCAATTTTCCCTTTTGCAAGTTTTAATCCTTTTGCATCATGGGATGCGTCGGAAGCATCTGCTCCTGGTATTCCGGGTGAGGAACCACCTGTTCCATACTCATTTTTCAGGAACTCAGCTGCATCTTTCATATCATGATGTTCCATGAAATACTCATAGATTCGGTTACGTCCTCCTGCAGTAATGCCGCCTCTTCTTAACACTGCGTCAATTTCATCCTGTGTGATAAAGGATAGTGCCGGACGTTCGACCGTAAATTTCTGGTCTACCCAGGAACGCTCCCTCTGAAGATCCTGAAAGCGTTGGAAATATTCCGGATTATGCTGAATCTCCCAGCGGTGATAATCTCCCGGATTCTCATCCATATATTTCTGCAGCCATTCAAAACGATAGACAATCGCATCTGCTTCCTCTTGATCTGTCCATGCTCCACTCACTACATCCTGCCAGTCTGAATATGATTGTTTCTTTTCCCAGTTTCTGCAAGTATCCCGAAAATGAAGTGCAAGAAGATTGGTCATTTCTTCCTGCTCCTGTTCAATGGCATTATTGGAAATCAAATTATCCACGTAATTTCCATCCTCATACATATCCCGAATTCTGTTCGCTGCTTCTTCCCACGTAACCATGCGGTCAAAGTTTCTTCTGGCAGAGTCCCCTCGCCGGATACGAATACCATCATTGTCATACCAGATACTGATTTTCTGACCATCTATGGTAAATCCTTTGCCACCAGTTCCATATTCATCTTTCAGAAAACTCCGCATTTCTTCATTATCCAGACCTTCAATCAGTCTTGCTGTAATATGAAACAGTGTATTTTTCTGTCCGCTTCCCGTGCGGAGAATATCATTTACCACTTCATCGGAAATAAGAAAAGCGGCTGGCTGTTCCAATGCAGCTGCCGCTTTCCTTATTTCTCCTAACTGTTCCTCTTCTGTTGGGAACAGACTTAACTGTAAATAATCTCCTGAATCACCAGCTCCTCTGCCTGTGCCTTGATCTGGTTCATGTGTCTGGTCCATGCCATCCCGTCTGCCATTTTGTCCGGTGCCGGATCTTTCTCCAGAAGTTCGTTCATCAGGTTGTCTACTCTCTGTCTTGCCTGACTGTCGATCTCCATCAGATGACTGTCCAGACGGTTCTGCAGTGTCAGAATGTTGAACCTGGCTACCTTGTGATTTCTCAGATACTCTTTCCTCATCATTCCGTACTTCCCGATCGTCCCTCTCGTCTCCTCCAGGCTGATATCCGGAATCTGGTATTCTCCGTTCTGACTGTAACTGATCTCTCTCATAGTCTGCTTCCTCCTTATTTTCTTCTCTATCTGCTGTACTATTTGCTATGCTTTCACGAATTAACGTGTTAAACTCATTATAAACTACTTCTTTTTCTTTTGCAACCGTTTTCAGGTCATTTTCCAGATCCTTCAGAACATATCGTCCAATCTGCATCAGGACTGGTCTACTGATTTCGTTGACTACACTTCCCAGATGTCCTAATACTTTCAGCTGATTGAAGTCCGTAATATGCCGAAAATCCTCCGCATCCAGATATTCCTGTGCATCCAGTCCACACCGGTTTAGTAATACATACCAGACACTATTGGTCATCAGTTCCCGAAATTCGACTTCCTGATTCTGTTCGTCCAGTTCTTCCAGAAATGTCCCTGTTACGTCCAGTCTCAGTTCTTCCAATGCATCTGGAAGCCATTCCTGCATACTCTCCTTCGCTGCCTGATGCAGACTTTCAGCAAGTCCTCCTTCTGTCTCTTCCAATGATAACTGCTCCTGCAGATAATCTGCCACCAGATGTTCTCCTTCTACTGGAAGATTCCATAACTGGGGATCCTTTCCCAGATTCCGCACTTTATAAGTGTCCTGCACATCAAATACATACCGAAGTTTCGTTTTCGGTCCGGAAGTATTGTCAATCAAGGCAATCCCCTTGGATCCCTTTTTGATCCAGCGGTACATCTTCTGATTCCAGATTTCCATGGATGCTACGGCAGTTGCTTCCGGTCGCTGTGCATAAATTAAAAGCTGTTCTGGAAAAGTGTATTTGTACAGTCTGGATGAAGTGTTTAGGAACCGCATCCATTCCTGCGGACTGGTAGCTACATCTTTTGCCACCTCTTCCGTCAGATGTTCCATTGCATATAATTTATTTGCCATGTGCTACTCCTTTTCATAAAATCAGGGACTGCTTAGTACAGTCCCCTTAAAATCATCGTTGTTTCTCTTTATAATGCTGCGGCAAGATCTTTTGACTTATTCTTTGGCACTTTGTCTGCCTCTTTTGCCTTGATCTCTGCCTTGGCTTTTTCCAGTCTTCCATGGATTCCACCTTTTACTTCCACTTTTTCGGCTGCTTTTTCTTTCTCCAAACGAGCTTCCCTACGCTCAGCATTTTCCATTACTGCGGTCTTTTTATCACAGAACTGAACCTTATCCGAAAGCTGTTCCTGTCTTTCCACCTGTGTCTCATTGACTTCCTGTACCATCGCATTTAATTCCGGAACCTGAAAAATGCCGTTATCAGGAAGAATCAGCACTTCATGAATGGAAGATGGGATGACAAAGTAATCACTTCCCAGGCAT
>ENA-OPFG01000491-OPFG01000491.1-human-gut-metagenome-genome-assembly--contig:-NODE-491-length-25677-cov-38.173367_pt1 | contig 25677 bp, 19 predicted proteins | sample MGYA00241304_ERZ501542 | MGnify/ENA primary metagenome ERZ501542 (study PRJEB25962, sample SAMEA2042427) | human gut metagenome | biome: human gut; feature: human-associated habitat; material: faeces...
CTCGTGGAAAAAGGTGAATACTATGACGCAAACTTCATCAGGCAAGACCCAAGGGTCGTTAAATATAATTAACGTTAAAAAATACGCTCAAAGCTTGCTCAATTAGAGTAAAACAGGGCGCCTTGCTGATTGCTATTATACCCAGGGCGCTGCCCTGAACTAGGAGCTTTTGGGCCTTCAGCCCGTTCTTGAACCACATGCGAAAGTTCTGTTGTTTAAACAAGTCTCTCTATATCTTCTATTGAAAGGTCTGTACCTTTGGCAACTTGCTCTTGTGTGAGCCCCATGCCGAGAAGACGTTTTGCGGTGGCCAACTTTTCTTTGGCAATGCCTTCTACTCTGCCTTCTTCTCTGCCTTCTTCCTTCGCAGTATCGATCGATTTTTTTATATCTCGGTAAGCCTTGAGGCTGTCTTCATATTCTCGTAGCTCTTGTTTGAAACCAAAGTCGGTAAGTAAGCTGATATATCGTTCTTCTGATAATCTCATAATCTGTTCTTTTTATAGAATTCTTTTGGCAAAGATACGATATTTGTATCATTTTAGACGATATTGCGAGCGTTTTTGCAAGATTATCAGTACTTTTGTGGCGAAATAATAAATAACGCAAAAATCATAACCGAAATGAAACGAATCTTTTTATCGCTGATACTCACAGCGGCAACCTTGCCTTGGGCTACTGCAGTCCTGGCGCAGCAGGACCCATCTGAGGCTCCTGCCACCAGACCCGTAAATCCTGTTTCTGCATCACAGAAACTCATCTTCGTACCGGACTCTCTGAAACCCTATGATTTCAACAAGGATGATGAGAGATGGTGTTGGCGACATAGTGCACAGACCCAGAATATCGTGTATTTCTGGGAAAAGCCATTCGGAGACAATCCGCAGAATCCTCCTTCGCTCGAAGGTAAGCCGATGAAATTCGATCTGGGTAATCTGCAGACTCAGGTTGAACGATTCTACCGTTTCTTCCGCGATACCCTGAAGTTCTCGCTGCCAGGCAGCATCTGCGACAAGTACAAGATGATGGTGATGGTGAACTATTCGCTGGAAGGAACAGCTTACGGCGGAACTTACGATGATTTTATCGGAGCGCTCTGGGTAACGCCTAACCGTATTCAGGATCAAAAACTCAATTGTCTGGCTCACGAGTTGGGACACAGTTTCCAACTTCAGATCATGGCAGACAAAACGGGCGAAGCCTGGGGAGGAAGCGGTTTCTTCGAGATGACATCCCAATGGATGCTCTGGAGAGTGAATCCGGAGTGGATAACAGATGAGAAGTATCATTTTGATGCCTTCAGACAGCTTACCCATAAGGGTTATCTGCATCTGGACAACATCTATCATTCGCCATACGTGATAGAATGGTGGGCTGAGAAGCATGGCTTGGAAAGCATCGCCCAGCTCTATCGGGAGGGAAAAATAGGAGAGGATCCGGTTGTTACCTACAAGCGAAAGTATAAGATGACTCAGAAGCAGTTTAATGATGAGATGTTCGACTGCTACCGTCATCTCGTGAACTTCGATTTCGATTATGCCCGTAAGGAGACCCGTCCTTATGCTTGCACCTTCGACACCAAGATGCTGAAGCAGAAGAACGGTTATCTCCGTCCGGATACAGCTTCGGTTCCTGAGAACTATGGTTTCAATGCCATCAAGTTGGAAATCCCGAAAGCAGGCAAGAAGGTTACTGTAGATTTCAGAGCACTCGATGCTGAGGGTAAGGCGTTCAAGGCTTCCAAGGACAAGATGGCACGCACCATCGGTTATCGTTATGGATTGGTGGGAGTAACCGCCGATACTGATGAATGCATCTACAGCCCGATGGGTGAAGCGATGAACGGAAAGGTTTCGCTTGTGGCTCCAAAGTCCCAGCCTCTCAAGGCGCTCTATCTGGTGGTGATGGGAGCTCCTGCGAATCATTTGCTCGATCCATCTTCCCGCCGATTCCCTTATGAGGTAAGAGTGAAGTAAGAGTGAAGTACGATTCGGATAAGAATCAAGTACGAATCGAATAAAAATCATCTACATAAAATAAAAAATATCATAGCTTATGAAGAATAAGACTTTATTTGCTGCATCTCTCGCCCTACTGATGGCGATGCCGATGCAGGCACAGAAGTTTGAAGATAACTTCGAAGACAAGACGCTGCGACTGGATTACATCGTGGCGGGCGATAGCGTGAACCAGGCTATCTATTTCGAACAGGCTTACAGCAACCCTACATGGGCGGGCAGAAAGACAAGACTGGATGAGAAATTCCTGAACGGAAACGGACAGGTAACCGTGTATGAACATGGCACCAACAAGGTGCTCTATGTAAACACCTTCTCTACACTCTTCCAGGAGTGGCAGCTTACACAGGAGGCTAAGCATCTGCAGAAATCATTCGAGAGCAGTTTCCTCGTGCCGTTCCCGAAGAAACCGGTGGATGTAAGCATCACCCTGAGCGATACGCATCAGAAAGTGACAGCAGAACTGCGCCATACCATCAATCCCCAGGATATCCTCATCCGACCATTGGGCGAGAATGGTATCCCTTACCGCTACATCGTGAAGAGCGGAGATGCTGCCGACTGTGTTGACCTCGCCATCATCGCCGAGGGCTATCGCCAGGACCAGATGGATAAATTCTATCAGGATGCGCAGCGGGCAGCAGATGCCATCTTCGAGCGCGAACCTTTTGTTTCGCTCAAGTCGAGGTTCAACGTGGTGGCAGTTGCGGCTCCATCGCTTGATGAGGGTCCAAGTATTCCGCACGACGGAAAATGGAAGAACACGATGGCTTGCTCTCATTACGATACTTTTTATTCGAACCGTTATCTCACCACGAGCAAGATTCATCGCATCTATGATGCCTTGAGTAATGTGCCTTTCGAGCAGATCATCGTATTGGTGAATTCTCCTACGTATGGTGGCGGCGGCATCTATAACCAGGTAACGCTTTCCACCTCTGATCATCCAACGTTCAAGAAGGTGCTGGTACATGAGTTCGGTCATGGCTATGCGGGCTTGGGCGATGAGTACAGTACCGATGAGTACGACCCGATGTATCCTAGTGATACCGAGCCTTGGGAGCCTAACCTCACCACGCTGAAGAATTTCCAGAGCAAGTGGGCGGATATGATGCCGAAGGGCGTGAAGATTCCTACGCCGCTTGCCAAACTTCCGGATCATAAGAATATCAGAAATGAGAAGGAGCAGAAGAAACTCAATGAAGCCGTCTTCAAGATTGGTGTGTTCGAGGGGGCGGGCAACCAGAGCAAGGGATGTTACCGTCCGGCGCAGGTTTGCCGTATGCGAATCAACGAAGTGGATGATTTCTGTCCGGTTTGCCAGCGTGCCATCCGACGCATCACAGATTTCTATACTGGGAAATAATATTTTCCTAACTGGAGAAAAATACTTAAGAAGTTAACAAGTAAAATATCAAGCATAATGAAGAATCAGATTTTAGCTCTTTCGCTGTTGAGCGCAGCTTTGGCGATGCCGGCAGCTACAACTTCAGCACAGGGCACATTAGAAGATTACAACAGAGCCTATGCGCTGCGTCATCAGTTTTCAGCCGATTCCGTGTTCCATTGGGCACGCTCATCGGCTTGGTGCGATTCCACCCACGTATTGCATTATCAGATTTCTACTCCTCAGGGCAAGAAGTTTGTATCCTATGATGCCGACAAGGATGAGATGAAGACTTATGATTCGCAGGAAGCGATGGAGAAGGCGCTGGGCATCAAGCCTCGCCGCCCTTATAAGCCTCAGTTTGGCAGACGCCATGAGCGCCATTGGATGGAGGTAGATGAGGAGAAGGAGGCTTATCCGGTACTTTCGCCCGACGGCAAGATGGAAGCCTACATCGAAGGTTACAACGTGGTGGTTCATGAGGCAGGAAAACCTTATACCGAAGCCAAGCGAATCCTTACTCAGGATGGTACCATCGGATGCTATTACAGCAACCGCATCCAATGGAGTTCAGACGGCAAGCACATCTTCGTATGCAAGCGTGTTCCGGTAGAGAAGCGCTATGCCTACTACGTAGAATCTTCGCCTGCCTACCAGCTGCAGCCTATCCTCCACAAGCAGGAGTATGCTAAGCCGGGCGATGCCCTGCCACAGCATTATCCGGTCATCATCGATGTGGCTACCGGAAAGAAGGTGGAGGCTGACAAGCATCAGATAGAAAACCAGTATGAACTGGAATGGATGCAATGGACGCCAGACAGCAAGGAGGTGACGATGGAGTACAACCAGCGTGGGCATCATCTCTATCAGATGCTGGCGATGAATGCCGAAACCGGCAAGCTTCGTACTGTGGTAGAGGAGCGTGCCAATACTTTCGTGAACTATGGTCGTCTGTGGCGTCAGTTTATCAAGGATGGCAAGCAACTGCTCTGGATGAGCGAGCGCGACAACTGGAACCATCTGTATCTCTACGATGTGCAGAAATCGAAGGTTATCCGACAGATTACAAAGGGCGACTGGTTTGTTCGCGGCATCCAGCGTGTGGATGAAGAGAAGGGAGAAATCTATTTCTCGGCTAGTGGCGTGAACAAGAATGAGGACCCATATCTGGTGCATTATTATAAAATAGGTATCGACGGCAAGAATATGGTGGCGCTCACTCCTGAAGAGGGAAATCATAGTGCCCAATATACCTATGATTACCGTTATCTCCTGGATACCTATTCTAAGGTGGATGCCGCTCCTGTTACCGTGCTCAGAGATGCGCAGACCGGTAAGCTCGTCAAGACCCTGGAGACGGCTGATATTGCTACTTTGAAGAAGCACGGATGGGTAGCTCCAGAGGTATTTGTGGCTAAGGGGCGTGATGGCAAGACCGATATGTGGGGTATCATCCAGCGCCCTACCAATTTCGATCCGAACAAGAAATATCCAGTTATCGAGTATATCTATTCGGGTCCGGGCGATGCCTATACTCCGAAGAGTTTCATGCCATACAACTGGTACACCACTTCGCTTGCCGAACTCGGTTTCATCGTAGTCCAGCTCGATGCGATGGGAACTTCCTATCGCGGCAAGAAGTTTGAGGAGGTTTGCTACAAGAATCTGAAGGATGCCGGATTCCCAGACCGTGAACTCTGGATAAAGGCTGCAGCCAAGAAGTATCCTTATATGGATGCTGATAATGTGGCAATCTATGGCTGTTCGGCAGGCGGACAGGAGAGTACCACAGCCGTATTGCTGCATGGCGATTTCTACAAGGCAGCCTATAGTGCCTGCGGCTGTCATGACAACCGGATGGATAAGATCTGGTGGAACGAGCAATGGATGAGCTGGCCTGTCGATTCCAGCTACGTAGAGTGCAGCAACGTGGAGAACGCCCATAAGCTGGAGCGCCCGTTGATGCTGGTGGTAGGCGAGATAGATGACAACGTAGATCCATCGAGCACCTATCAGGTGGTGAATGCCCTGGAAAAGGCGAACAAGGATTTCGAACTCGTGGTGATTCCTGGAGCCCATCATACCATGGGCGAACTCTATGGCGAGCACAAACGCTACGATTTCTTCGTGAAGAATCTGCTGGGTGTGAAACCGCCTAAATGGAGCGATGTAAAGAGCAAGTAATTCTGGTTTCAATCTGTTGATAGTGAAACTTCTCACTTGAATCATTATTTAAGTTTTGCCCTGAAGCAAACGGATAGTCTTACTTTTAAAAAGTAGCTATTTGCTTGTTTCGGGGCTTTTTTTGTTCTTTTTGTTGTATTTCTCGTTATATTTTTGTAATTTTGCGGCATTAAATTATCTAACAACAGAAAATAAAGACTCATATAATGAGAAAGATATCTACTCTAATGGTTTCTGTGCTCTGCATGATGATGCCTGTAGGGGCTGAGGCGCAGGTACCGACAGCCTTCGTCTCGAAAGGGGCTACGGATATTCAGGCGCAGCCACATTCGGTAACGCAAACCAACTCGGGTGCACAATTGGCTGCTATCGACCCTATGGTGCGCTCTATCACGATGGATAATGGTTTGCCGAGTAATGCTGTGCGTAGCGTGGTTCAAGGTTCCAAGGGATACATGTGGTTTGGTACAGACAACGGATTGTGCCGTTTTGACGGATACGATGTCAGAACCTATTATAATCCCTTTACGACTGTAGACCAGTTTGTGAGCGCCCTTACTGCTTGCGAAGAAGGACTGCTGGTAGGTTGCAATAATGGAGCCTATCTGTTCTCTAATGCAACCGACCAATTCCAGAAACTGAGTGATAAGATTACGGCGCCTGTCCTAAATTTCTCGCTTGACGGCGATCAGAATGTTTGGATTTCTACTAGCGGACAGGGCGTGTTCAGATACAATCGGACTACTCACGAACTGCATCAGTATCCGATGAAGAATATTCAGGGTAAAGTGAAAAGTACGCTGGTTGATGCCAACAACCAGGTATGGATGCTCTGTAACCAGGGTGAAGCCAGCATCTATCATCTCAACAAGTCGACCGACCAGTTTGAAGCATTCCCTCTGAAGGGCGATGCAACCATGTTTCACGGCATGGCGATGCTGGCTACTCCCGATGGCAATGTTTATGTCGGAACCTGGGAAAACGGACTTTACAAGCTCAACGCCGATGGTAGTGCCGAACAGCTCATCAGCGGAACCTTGAGTAATGCTGTTCATCATATTCATCAGCTTTACTGCAACGACAACAAGTCTCTTCTCATAGCCAGCGATGATGGATTGGTGCAGTATGACATCCAGAACCGTATCTGGCACATGTTGTCGGAAGTCAACAATCCGAGCCGGAGTACGAGCGAGCGCTTTGTTTATGGTATTGCGGATGATAATGAAGGTGGCACTTGGGTATCTACTTACTATGGTGGTGTGAATTATCTTCCTTCTACGAGTTTTGAAGAGCGTTTCCATGCTTATTCTGCCCGCCTGGGCGGATTGCGCGGTAATGTGGTAGGAAGATTCTTCGAAGACCGTCAACATCGCATCTGGATAGCTACGGATGATGCGGGACTCGACTGCTTTAATCCCCAGACCAACAGTTTTGTTTCTTATCCGGGCAAGGCGGCTATGGGCAAGTATAATGTTCATGCGCTCTTTGCTGATGAAAATAATCTGTGGGTAGGAACCTATGGCAATGGTGTCATCAGAATGAATATGGCTACCGGAGCGCAGCAGGTTTTCCTGACCGATGGAATGGCTTCGGGCGGTAATGCCTATTGTATTTATCGCGACCGGAAAAAACGGCTCTGGGCGGCTACGATGGATGGTGCCAACCTCTTCGATGAAGGACAGCAGAAGTTCAGCAAAATCAAGTCGTTCAAGTCGCTTACCATCGATATCAAGGAAGATCCTCAGGGCAACGTATGGTTTGCTACCCAGGGAGGCGGCTTGTGGCGCTTGGACAAGAATAATGCCTGGAAACAGTATAAATATGTAGAGAATGATTCTACTTCGCTGGTGAGTGATCAGATAAACTGTCTGGCTATCGGCGAAAAGGGGCAGCTCTATGTCGCAACCAGCGAAGGACTTTGCGAATTTCTGCCTTCAAAAGGTATATTCCACCGAATCTCCATCGATGCGCCAAGTCAGGATTTCACGAGTCTTGTCATTTCGCAGGGAGTAATGTGGATTTCTACCAGCAAGGGAATTGTGAAATATACGCCGGGTGAACCTGTCCAGCTGTTCAATAAATATGACGGACTCACTTGCGACCAGTTTATGCCAAACGCCGGACTCCTGGCCTCTGATGGCAGAATCTATTTCGGTTCTACAAGAGGTTTCAACTGCTTTTATCCATATCTCGTCAAGATCAACCAGGTAGCTCCTCCTGTAGCAATCACCTCGGTAGAACTCTTCGGTCAGCCGATAGAGGCGGGGAGCGACCAGCTGGAGAAATCTCTGAGTCATGCAGCAGAACTCAATCTGTCTCATAACGAGAATACCATCAATATCTCGTTTGCCGCCCTGAGCTATGTATCGCCTGAGAAGAACCAGTATGCTTACAAACTTGAGGGAGTAGACAAGGATTGGATTTATACCCACGAGCATCGTGCCAACTATACCAATCTTCCTGCCGGAACCTATACCTTCCTGGTTAAGGCAACCAATAATGATGGTGTATGGTCGAAGAATGAGGCAAAACTGAAGATTGTGGTTCATCCGCCGTTCTGGTGGTCTCTGCCAGCCAAAATTCTGTATCTTCTGCTCATCGGTTACGCAATCTACTGGTTCATGCAGAGCCGGTTGAAACGTGAGAAACTCCGTCATCAGGAAGAACTCGACCAGTTGGAACTCAAGCAGGATCAGGAGATGAGAGATGCCCGCCTGCAGTTCTTCACGATGATTGCCCATGAAATCCGTACGCCGGTAACGCTTATCATCGGACCTTTGGAGAGTCTGAAAGAGCATTGGAAACAGGTTTCCGGAAAACTTTCCGATGGTGAGACTATCACGCAGACGCTTTCTGTTATCGACCGTAACGCCCAGCGTTTGCTCTTGCTCGTCAATCAGCTGCTCGATTTCAACAAAGTGCAGCAGAAGGGCATGCAGGTTCATTTCCGTTTGAACAACATTTCGAAGCTGATGCATGCTGTGGCAGAGCGCTTTGCTCCTACCTTCGAGCAGAAAAGTATCCGTTTCGAGGTAGAATATCCAGCCGATGAGCTCGTGGCGATGATTGACCAGGAGGCCATTACCAAGGTTATCAGCAATCTGATGAGCAACGCCTTGAAATATACCGAGGATTATGTACGCTTGTCCTGCCGCCTGCTGGAGAATGGAACCCATTTCCGCATAGAGGTGGAAGACAACGGCTTGGGAATCAGTCCTGACGAAAAGGAGAAAATCTTCGGAGCTTTCTATCAGGCACGCGACAACAAACCGGGAACCGGAATCGGTCTCAACATCGTGAAGAATCTCGTTGAGGCTCATCATGGTATGGTTGAAGTAGAATCTGCAGTAGGTAAGGGATCTACCTTTATCGTAACCTTGCCGCTCAACCAGATGGATGCTGTGGTAGAGAAGGCGGATGAAATGGTGAAGGAAGAAGAAACTGTTGCTGAGGAAAATCTGCTGACAGATGAAACTTCAGTTGAGCAAGGTTCTCAAAAGGCAGGCGATGCTGTTGCCAGTCCACTTCGTGAACCGGCAAAACCGGTGATGCTGATTGTGGATGATGATGAAGACATGCGCCAGTTTGTGAAGGCTCATTTCGAAAAGATGTATACGGTTTATACCGCCGACAACGGAAAGGATGCGCTCCGTAAACTGGAGAAACATCCGGTTTCGCTCATCATAAGCGACTGGATGATGCCAGAAATGGACGGTCCGGAGTTCTGCCGTAGGGTGCGTGAAAATTCTGAATATTCTCATCTCCCGTTCGTGATGCTCACGGCAAAGACCGATGATGCGGCGAAGACGGAGAGTATGAACTGTGGAGCCGATGTCTACATAGAAAAGCCGTTCTCGATGAAGTATCTTGAGGCAAGCGTAAGACAGCTTCTTGAGATGCGCCGTCTGTTGAGGAGTAAGTTCTCTCATACTCCGCTTGAGCCGATAGCAGAGATAGCTCAAACTCAGGTTGATAATGCGTTCCTGGAACGAATGTCTCGCATCATCGAAGAGAATGTGGCGAATCCGGAACTCAACGTGGCGTTCCTTGCCGAAAAAATGGGCATAAGCCGCTCTTCGCTCTTTAATAAGATTCGCGGTCTTGCCGATGTTACGCCAAACGAGATGATCCAGCTCGTGAAACTGAAGAAGGGCGCAAAGCTCCTGAAAGAAGGAAACTACCGCATCAGCGAAATCAGCTATATGGTAGGTTTCAGCAGTCCTAGCTATTTTGCCAAGTGCTTCCAGAAGCAGTTTGGCGTCAAGCCGATGGATTTCGTAGCTGCGGAATCGTAGGATAGAAAAACTATTCGGATAGAATAAAAAATCGCCTGGGTGCTCAGATGCATCCAGGCGATTGTCTTATTTGTAAAAAGCCTATTCTTTATTTCTTTGTGGCTCTGATAAAGAAACCGATGAGGCAGATGTAAGCCAGGAGCGAACAAACCTCAGACATCGGATTAACCCACCAGCTGTCGGCGATACTTACCTCGATGCCGCCAAACTTCAGAAGGGCGCTAACCACACCCATCAGGGCTCCACCGGCGATGAAGCCGCTGGCGATGAGCGTTCCCTTCTCACCACGTTCGCTGTTCACCTTGGCATCCTTGCTGCGCGAAGTAACATACCAGTTGATAGCTCCACCCACGAGCAGAGGAACGTTCAGTTCCAGCGGAATAAACATACCCAGAGCGAAAGCCAGGGCAGGAATCTTGAAATAAGTCAGCACGATGGCTATTACGGCTCCTATGCCATAGAGCACCCAAGGAGCTCCCACGCCATTCATCAAAGGGTCGATAACCGCAGCCATCGCATTAGCCTGAGGAGCTGCAAGCGAACCCGATGCGAAACCGTAAGTCTCGTTGAGCAGCATCATCACGCCGCCCACGGTAGCCGCACTCACCAGGGTACCGAGGAATTTCCATCCCTCCTGTTTCTTAGGAGTTGTTCCCAGCCAGTAACCAATCTTCAGGTCGGTAATAAACGAACCTGCTACCGAGAGGGCTGTACAAACCACACCACCCATAATCAGGGCAGCCAGCATGCCGCCAGGACCTTTCAGGCCGACAGCCACCATCACCACAGAGGCGAAGATGAGCGTCATCAGGGTCATTCCCGAAACAGGGTTTGAACCCACAATAGCGATGGCATTAGCCGCTACGGTAGTAAAGAGGAAGGCGATGGCAGCCACGAGCAGAATGGCGATAATGGCGAAGAGAAGGTTGCCATCCATCACGCCAAACCAGAAGAAGAGGAAGGTTACGAGGATGGTAACAAGCGAACCGATAGCGATAATCTTGAAAGAGATGTCGCGCTGGGTGCGCTTCACGTTCTCATCCACATCGCTCTTGCCCTTCAGCTCCTTGGCAGCCAGACCTACGGCACTCTTGATGATGCCCCAGCTCTTGATGATGCCGATGATACCCGCCATGGCGATACCGCCGATACCGATGCTGCGGGCGTAGGCACGGAAGATTTCCTCCGGACTCATGGCACCCACGGTCTTCACGATGCTAGGATCCCAGGCGCTCAGCACGCTATCATGGAAAATAACGCTCATGCCCGGAACAATCAGCCACCATACTACGAGCGAACCCAGACAGGTGAAGAAGGCATACTTCAGACCGATGATGTAACCCAGACCTAATACGGCAGCACCTGTGTTTACCTTGAATACGAGTTTAGCCTTGTCAGCCAGGTCGCATCCCAGACTTACCACACGCGATGTGAAATTCTCGTTCCACCATCCCAGGCTGGCTACGATAAAGTCGTAAAGACCACCCACCAGTCCGGCTATGAGCAGCGGCTTAGCCTGGTCGCCTCCCTTGGCTCCGCTCACCAGTACCTGCGTGGTAGCCGTAGCCTCAGGGAACGGATACTTGCCGTGCATATCGCTTACGAAGTACTTGCGGAAAGGAATGAGGAAAAGAATTCCCAAGACTCCTCCCAAGGCCGAAGCCATGAAGATTTTCATAAACGAAGTAGTCATCTCCGGATATTTAGCCTGCAGGATGTAGATGGCTGGCAGGGTAAAGATGGCTCCTGCCACCACAGCACCCGAACAGGCTCCGATGCTCTGGATGATGACATTCTCGCCCAGCGCCTTGCTACGCTTGGTAGCGGTACTTACGCCCACGGCGATGATGGCGATAGGGATGGCTGCTTCGAACACCTGACCCACCTTCAAACCCAGATAGGCTGCGGCGGCAGAGAAGATGACTGCCATTACGATTCCCCATGTAACTGACCATCCGTTCACCTCAGGATAAACCTTGTCAGGCGACATCAGCGGCTTATATTCTTCCCCGTCTTTCAATTCGCGGAATGCGTTCTCGGGGAGTTGCAAATTGTCTTTTTCTTCCATTATTTCTCAATTCTGATGATATACTCACTCATGAAACTTGCACCTGGCTGCAGACGGTTCATCAGATACTTGTCCTTAAACTCGCCATTATATTCAGCCCAGTCGCTCAAACCATACCATGGCTCGATGCAGATGAATGGTGCGTGCTTGCCTGTTGGGTTCCAGATACCTACGGCTGGAGTCTTGAACTCGAGGGTTACATGAGGTTCGCCCTGCTCGTTGAGAATGCTCACCTGCTTAACCTGACTCTTGTCGAAGATAACAGCATCTTCTGCGAAAGTCTCCTCGTTTACTTCCCAGATACCCTTGTCGGTTTCTACGGTTTCCTTAGCCTGACGGTCGATGCATCCGCCTACGTTACCATAGAGGCGAACAGGAGCCTCGTTGTCGAGTTTCAGGGTCGCCTTCATTTCTTCGCCCTTCTTGCAGCCAGGAACCATGAATGCTGGGTGACCGCCAATCTGGAAAAAGATTTCCTTGTCGTCGGTATTCTCTACGTGCCAGATGACATGAATCTCGTTGCCCTGCAGGCGGTAAGAGATGGCAAGGTTGAAGTGGTAAGGATAGTTCTTCTGAGTCTCTTCGTTGTCGATGAGCGCGAAGGTGAGGCGGTCGGCAGTCTTGCCAACGAGTTTGAACTCTGTATCGCGTGCGAAACCATGGCGAGGAAGGTGATACTCCTTGCCCTCTGTGCGATAAGTGTCTTTCCACAATCCGCATACGATAGGGAAGAGGATAGGAGAGTGGCGGTTCCAGTATTTCTCGTCGCCATCCCAGAGATATTCATTACCATTAGCATCCTTGATGCTCTGAAGTTCTGCTCCGAGAGATGAAATCTCAAGTGTGAGCTGATCATTCTTAATCTGTTCCATTGTTATTAATTCTTTTGTTTAGTTTTTAATGTTTCATCTGATTATCTTTTTTCAAAGATATTGCAAAGGTACAATTTATTTTCGTAAAGCACAAGAAAAGAGCGTTTTTTCTCAGATATTACAATATATTTATACGATTTTGTTAGCTTATCTCGAATATTTGCTGTAACTTTGTAGCCCGAAATAGATAGATAACAAGAAGTATAAGAAAAAAATAGTATTTAATCTAATGACAAGCAGTAATAAAGTTAAAGGCTTTGCGGCGGGCATTGTTGCCGCAGTATGTTATGGTACCAATCCTTTGGGCACGCTCGAACTCTATGGCGACGGATTCAATTCCAGTTCTGTACTCATCTATCGTTATCTCTTGGCGGTACTGATGTTTGCCGTGGTGATGCTGTTCCGCAAGGAGAGTTTCAAGGTGAAGTGGGGACATCTGATTCGTCTTGGCGTGCTGGGCTGCATGTTTTCGCTCTCATCAGCTACGCTTTATGTCAGTTTCCATTATATGGCGGCAGGTATTGCCAGCACCATCCTCTTCGTTTATCCTATTATGACGGCCATCCTGATGACGGTCTTCTTCCACGAGAAGGTAACGTGGTCTACCTCGCTTGCCATTCTTCTGGCGGTATCGGGAGTAGGATTGCTCTATCAGGGCGATGGAAACGATAAGTTGAGCACGGCGGGTTTTGCCCTCGTCATGTGTTCATCCCTGCTCTATGCCCTTTACATCATCTCCATCAACCAATGGAAGAGTCCGGGCATGTCGAACATCAAGTTTACCTTTTATATATTAGTCTTCGGACTGCTTACGATGTTTGTTTATTCGTTTATTGCAGGCGAGAAGATTCAGATGCTGCAAACGCCTAAACAATGGCTCTGTGCTGCCCAGCTGGCTTTGTTGCCAACGGTATTGTCGCTTTTCTTCATGACCATCTCCATCAATCTCATCGGCAGCACGCCAGCCGCCATCATGGGAGCCTTGGAGCCGGTAACGGCCGTCATCATCGGCGTATGCGTCTTCGGCGAGAGTTTCTCTCTGCAGCTGGCGATAGGCATCCTCGCTATCCTGGCTGGCGTAACGATTATCATCGCAAGAAAGAAAGGGTAAAAAGGCTATTTAAAGGTAAAAAGGTAAAAAAGTAAAAAGGTAAAAAAGTAAAAAGCCTAGCTGGGTTGCGTGTCATCCCTCTGGTTCCCGTTCCCAGCGATTCCATCGCTGGTCCCCATAAAGGTAAAAAGAAGAAAAAATCCTCGCTCGAAAAAGAACTCGAACGAGGATTTTTTATCTGTTCTAGCCGCAAGCAAATAGGCTCGCAAGCCGCCAGGCGTTAAGATGATTATCTCAGGATATCCTTCAGGGCAAAGTTGGCGAGGATGCTGGTGCTCTGGCTCAGCATGCGGATGAACTCCTGGGCTGAGTTTTTCATGTAAGCATCTTTCAGAATGTGGATGCAGCCATCCATTTCGTTGTCGGCAGCATCGATAGGAATCGCCTTCAGGCCGTTCTGCAGAATGGTGGTCGATTCGGAGAGAATGGTCACCAGATTACTGCGGCTCAGAAGATCAAAGATGATGTTTACATTATTCACCTCTACCATAATCTTGTAGTTCAAATCTTTGCCCTCTACCATGTGATCAAAGGCGTTGCGTGCCTGCAGACCCTTGCAAGGAAGGATGAGGTCGTAACGCTCCAGATCGGAAAGCTTGACCGATGAAAGGCGCGCCAGCGGATGATTCACGTTCACGATGGCGGCAAGACGGTTGCTGAAAATAGCTCGGCTGTCTACCGCCTTATCGTTCTTCAGAGGCTTGAAAGCCAGAACGAGGTCGAGTTCGCGCTTCTTCAGTCCGTCCATCAGTTCCTGCATGGTGCGGTATTGGATGTTGAGCTTTACATGAGGATAGGCGTGGAGAAAGGCGATGAGCGTCTCGGACATGATGTTGCTGAAGGAGAACGTTACGCCGATGTTCAGTTCGCCTGTAAGCATTTCCTTCAGATCGTTCATGTGGTCTACACAGGCTTCGGCAGAATTGACCGCGTTTTGGGCGTAAGGCCTCAATTCCTTGCCCGCCTCTGTGAGGTAAACCTCATGAGAATTGCGCTCGAAGAGAGGCAGACCTATCTCCTGTTCCAGATGCGAAATCTGCTGTGAGAGGGTGCTCTGGGTAATGTATAACTTGCGCGAAGCTTCTGAGAAGTTGAGCGTCTCGGCTACCTTCAAGAAATATTTCAGTTGTCGTATTTCCATATTGTTCCTTTATTGAAGCTATCGGCTATAGAAATAACCGATAGCTAAATTTGGGTGCAAAGATAAAACATTTATTTTAATATCCTCTTTTTTTGAAGAATAAAATGATGTTTTATCGCATCTCTACTTCTTTTTATCCGGTTATCATCCGATGAAAACCTGATTATCATTGGATGAATTTCCGATTATCATCCGATGAAAATCAGATTTCTAACCAGATGATTATTTGATTTCTACTTCGTGCAAATCTACGAATTCGCCATTCTTCTTCTTTCTTTCTACCAGCATGGCAAGCAGCTTGCGCTTGCGGTCGTCGGCGATGAAACGGCGGAAGAATACGTTTGGAATTGCCACACCCAGGGCGATGCAGATGATGACGAGCGAAGCCTTGATGAGGTTGTTCATACCTACGGTTACTTCGCCTACCACGCCGTGCATGTCGATGAAGGCGAACAGGGCACGATACATCAGAACTCCCGGTACCATTGGGATAACGCTAGGAATGGTGATGCATTGGTGAGGGGTATGGAACCAATGGCGCGCCTTGATCACGATGATGCTGATGAGCGCAGAACCGGCAAGCGAACCGATGCTCAGACCCATGTCGAGACCGATGTTGCCGTTAGATGGACCCAGGTTGACGAAATTGCGGAAGCATACGGCGATGATACCGCCCACAGCTACAACCGGCAACAGACGACGAGGTATGCTGAAGATGGTAGAGAAGCCCATGGCCGATACGGCAGCTGCGATGGCAAACTCCCAGTATTCGTGATGAGGAGTCATCGTAAGATCCTTCACGAAGTTGTCGATATGGCAAACCTGGATGGCGAAAGCGATACCGAACGCCATTGCGAAGATCATCAGCAGGGTGTTCAGGGCACGAACCATTCCCACCTCAATATATCCGTCGAGCATATCACACACAAAGTTGATGAGTGGAACTCCCGGCACGATGAAGAGGGCACACGCCATCAGCGGATGCCAAGGGGTATCTGAATGCATGAAGGCTGGAACCGCTTCGGCAATCGATGGGTTGAGCGAAAGGAATGAGGTCAACCAGGCTATCAGAGTGGCTACGAAAGCCGAAATACCGATGGCTACATAGTTGTTGCAGCCCTTGGTTGGCAAGAACATTCTCAGGCGGAAACCCAGAATGGCTGCAAGCGAACAGAAGAAGAAGGCTGGCCAGTCGCAACCGAACTGGATGCAGAATCCGCCGCAGGCAAAACCGCCGCCGATGGCTACCTGCCAAGGGGTGAAGCTGCGTGGGGTGGCCTTGATGTCGTTCAGGGCCTGCTCATACTGTTCGAGCGAATAGTTTTCCTTGATGGCCTTCCAGGTGAGCTTACTTACCTGGGAAATAGAGGTGAGGTTGATACCGTGCTTCTCGCATCTCTGGAACTTGGAGAAGGAATGCACCTCGTCGCTATAGTTCACCATCAGCACATTCCAGTTGATATAGAAGTGCATGTAGCGTTCGTCGAGTCCGAGGAAAGCTGCTGCACGCTTCATGGTTCGTATGATGCGGGATGTGTCGGCAGCACTCTCCATGAGAATGCTACCGGTACGTAATAATAAGTCGAGTTTTCTTCTGAGTTCTGATTCTGCTATTTCCTTGCAGTTGCAGTTATCTTCTACGCAAGCGCAGGTCTTCAATTCTTTTTCTGTCATATATGTTTATCCAAATACAAAAATAATAATCTGAATGGTTACAATTCTGAGGAACATGGCGAATGGATATACATTCGCATAGCCTACTGTTGGCGCATCTGCCGAAGTCTGCTCACGTACGTAAGCCAGGGCAGAAGGGTTGGTGTTGGCACCTGCCAATACGCCGAGTAATGTATAATAATTGATGTGGAACACGAGCTTGCCGATGATGCCGCCCAGAATGATTGGTATCATGGTGATGGCGATGCCGTAGAGTATCCAGGTCAGTCCGCTTTCTGATGCTACGGTCTGGATAAACTGTTCGCCTGTGCCGAGACCCACGCAAGCCAGGAAGATGCAGATGCCGATTTCGCGCAGCATCAGGTTGGCTGAAATGGTATTGTAGGTAACGAGGTTGTATTTCGGTCCGAAATAACCTATCAGAATGGCTACTACCAATGGGCCGCCGGTAAGTCCGAGACGCAGATTCTCGTTGATGCCTGGGATGAAGAACGGAATGTTGGCTACGATACAACCCAGCATGATGCCCAGGAAGATAGGGATGAGGTTAGGGTAGTTCAGCCGCTTCATCTGGTTACCCAGCACCTTCTCGGTATGAGCGATGGCGAGTTCCTTGCCCACTACGGTTACGCGGTCGCCCAACTGGAGTTTCAGGTCTGGGGTCGCGATGAGGTCTACACCATTTCTGTTTACGCGGGTAATGTTGGCGCCAAGGTTGCTTCTAATCTGCAACTGGCTGATGCTCTTGCCGTTGATGCCCGGTTTGGTAATCAGAATTCGGCGGTTGATGAGTTCGCTGCTGAATTCCTCGTCCTTTACGTCAACCTTCTCGCCGAGCAGGGCGATGATAGGTTCTTCTACGGTAGGATGAGCCACAATCTGCAGAATGTCGCCCTCTTCTATCACGGTCTGTCCGTTAACCACCTCGTTCTGGCGTTCGCCGTTGTTACGGATAATCTTGGAAACCATGAAGTCGCGCTTCAGCAGATAGCGGATCTGCTTGACGGTATCTTTGAAAACCATCTGGTTAGAAACCTTTACGGCGAAGGTGTTCAGGGTCATCGCTTCAAGATGTCCCTTGCCTCGCTTAGCTTCATCCTCTTCCTTCTGCTTGTCTACGCGTAGCGCGAACCTTAATATGATGAAGCTGAGGATAACGCCGAGCACACCCATAGGATAGGCGATGGCATAGCCGGCTGCGATGGATGGGGCGTCGATGTGGCGCAGGTCGCTGAATGCCTGCTGGGCTGCACCCAATCCAGGAGTATTGGTTACGGCACCCGAAAGGATACCTGCCATAGAGGTGATGGATGTTCCCGAAAATGAGAAGATGACTAAGGTAGTAATGATACTCAGGGCCACAACGATCATGCTGAGCAGGTTGAGACTCTTGCCGCCGTTCTTGAACGAAGCGAAGAAGCCCGGACCTACCTCCAGACCGATAGAGTAGACAAAGAGGATCAAGCCAAATTCCTTGAGGAAGTGGAGCAGATGCTCATCAAGGTTGAGAGAGAAATGTCCAAAGATAAGACCGATGAACAGAATCCAGGCCAAGCCCAGGGAAACACCTTTTACTCTGAGCTTACCTAAACACAAACCCAAGGCGATGACCAGCGAAAGAATCATCACAGAGTGGGCTACTCCGCCTCCCCAAAGGTCAGGGAAGCCATAAAATAGATTTTTTAAAATCTCCATTTTTCTTTATCTATTAATGTAAATACTGAATTTTCAAAAACATTCTTTCTTATCGATTTCTGAAATCGATTGCAAAGGTATAGATAAAAACGAAAGCAAAACTCGTTTTATGTTTAAAAGCTACGAATGCGGTTATAAGTGTTTTCTATAGCGAAAATAGGCTTTGCTGGCTTTTCTTTTCTCTTTCTCATGCATTTCTAGCCCTTTCTATGCTCATTATATCAGTTTTTTTTCGTAATTTTGCAACCGGATTATTATAAACAGGAAAGAATATGCTGAATATTGACGAAATAAAGGATAAGAGAATTGCCGTGCTCCTTTCGGGAGGTGTCGACAGTTCGGTTGTGGTTTGGGAGTTTGCCCAGCTGGGCCTGCATCCTGATTGCTTCTACATCAAGATTGGTCCTGAGGAGAAAGAGGAGTGGGACTGCTCTTCGGAGGAGGACCTGGAGATGGCTACGGCTGTGGCTAGAAAGTATGGGTGCAAGCTGCAAGTGGTTGACTGTCATCATGAATATTGGAACGAGGTAACCCGTTATACGATGGAGAAGGTGAAGGCTGGTTTTACGCCTAATCCGGACGTGATGTGCAACCGCCTGATTAAGTTTGGTGCCTTCGATGAGAAGATGGGTCACAACTACGACCTCATCGCCACGGGGCATTATGCGCAGACCGAAACGGATGAAAATGGCGATAAATGGCTTGTCACGAGTCCTGATCCTGTGAAAGACCAAACCGATTTCCTGGCTCAGATAGAGAGCTGGCAATTGAAAAAAGCGATTTTCCCTATCGGCCATCATATCAAGAATGAGGTTCGCGAGATAGCCGAAGAGGAGCATCTGATAAATGCCAAGCGCAAGGACAGCCAGGGAATCTGCTTCCTGGGACAGATAAATTATAATGATTATATCCGCCGTTATCTGGGCGAAAAGCCGGGTGATGTCATAGAGATGGAAACGGGCAAGCGCATAGGCGAGCACAAGGGTTTGTGGTTTCATACCATCGGCCAGCGCAAGGGCTTGGGCTTTGGCGGCGGTCCCTGGTTCGTGATTAAGAAGGATGTAGAGAACAATATCCTGTATGTGAGTCATGGTTATGATCCGCAGTCGGCCTACAAGAAGGATTTTCCTCTCCATGATTTCCATTTCCTCACGCGCGAGGTTGCGATGCTGAAGGTAACTTTCAAGATTCGTCATACGCCGGAGTATCATCCTGCTACGATAGAAAAACTGGAAGACGGCCGCTGGATGATTCATTCAGAAGAGGCGATTCATGGTGTGGCTCCCGGCCAGTTCTGCGTAGTTTATGATGAGCATCATCATCGTTGCTATGGCTCGGGCGAGATTACGGTATAAATATTTTAAATAGAAAAAAGGGATGAGTCATCAATCTGGTATTTTGATGATTCATCCCTTTTTGTTTTGTCTGTTTTTACCCTTCCCCGATAATGCTGTCCAGCAACTCCTGGCAGGCATCTTCGAGAAGCGTGATGACGAGCTCGAAGTCGCTATAGTCGCCATAATACGGATCGGGAACGGTGGTGTATTCGCGATGATGGGTCAGAAAATCGGCCATGCGCACAACCTTCTTCCTATCAGACTCTGAAGAAGCCATGGAGGTAATGGCACGGTAGTTTTCGTTGTCCATTACCACGATGGTTTCGAAACGGGCGAAATCTGACTTCTGAAACTGGCGGGCATGGCTGTTGAAATTGTAGCCATGCTCGGCGCCACATTTGCGCATGCAGCTGTCGGGCAACTGACCTATGTGCCAGCTCCCGATGCCCGCAGAATCGATTTCAAACTCATCCTGAAGCCCTGCTTTTTCTACAAGACTCTTCATGATTCCCTCGGCTGCCGGAGAGCGGCAGATGTTGCCCAGGCAGATAAATAATACGGTATGTTTACCTTTCTTTGTCATGTTGCTAACTTTTTTTGTTTGCAAAGTTAGCATAAATCTCTGTATTATGCAAGATTTTTCTTCATTTTTCTTCCCGCAAATTCTTAATTCTCACTTTATTTCCGTATATTTGCAGCCAAAAAAAGCACATGACAACAACACTTATCATATTAGTTATTACGGTAGCCCTATTCATCTGGGGCAGGGTGAGGGCCGACATCGTGGCGCTTACCGCCCTGGCAGCACTCCTGGTTCTGGGTATCCTGACGCCTGCCGAGGCGCTGGCGGGCTTTTCTTCGCCCATCGTCATCATGATGATAGGACTCTTCGTGGTGGGTGGAGCTATCATGCAGACCGGACTTGCCAAGCTTACGGGCAATAAGCTCATGGCGCTCTCGCGCGGCAACGAAACCATCACCTTCCTGCTCGTAATGCTCGTTACCTCCTTTATCGGCGCCTTCGTGAGCAATACCGGAACGGTGGCCCTCATGATGCCTATCATCATGAGCATAGCTGCGGGCTCGGGCATGCAGTCGTCGCGTTTTCTCATGCCGCTCGCCTTTGCCGGAAGTCTGGGCGGAATGCTTACCCTCATCGGTACGCCGCCCAACCTGGTTATCGATGAAGTATTGACCGAGGGCGGTTATCAGCCGCTTGCCTTCTTCAGCTTCTTCCCTGTGGGCATCATCGTCATCGCCATCGGCATCATCGTGCTCATGCCGCTCAGCAAAATCTTCCTCAGCAAAAAGCAGAGCGGTAAGAAAAAGAAGCAGGGCAAATCGCTTGATGACCTGGTAGACGAATATCAGCTGCTCGATAATCTGCATCGCTACATCGTGCCTAGCCGCCGCCCTTCTGCCGCAATCGACGAGAATGGCGAGCAGATGGATATCGTGGGCAAAACCCTGAAGGATCTGAGCATCCAGAAGAAATATGGCGTGAGTATCATCGAGATAAGAAACGAGAAGAAATCACGACTGGGACTGGTGAAGGATGTGAGCCAGAACATGGCGAAGAGCAGCAGCACCATTCAGGTTCACGATACCTTATATATAATAGGTGAGGAGGAGAAGATGAAACGCTTTGCCAGCGATTACGGCCTCAGGAAGATGAAGGATGTGAAGATTGATTTCTACGACCTGGGACTGACCGAAATCGTGGTGATGCCTACGTCTAATTTTGCCGGTCTGCGCATAGGCTATGCCAACCTGCGCAAGCGTTTCGGCATCAACGTGCTGGGCGTAAAGCGGGGCGATGAATATATTACCGACAATCTGATAGCCGCCAAGCTGCATGTGGGCGATATGCTCCTGGTGCAGGGCGAATGGACCAATCTGGCTCATCTGGCTACCGATACGAGCAACTGGGTGGTTATCGACCAGCCAGAGAAGACTGCCGACAAGGTGCTCTTGGATTATAAGGCGCCTGTGGCGGCTGCCATCATGCTGCTGATGATTGCGATGATGGTGTTCGATTCCATTCCTGTGGCTCCGGTCACGGCGGTCATCATCGCCGGACTGCTGACCGTCTTTGCCGGTTGTTTCCGGAATGTAGAGGCGGCTTACAAGACCATCAACTGGGAGAGCATCGTGCTGATAGCCGCCATGATGCCGATGTCTACGGCGCTGGAGAAGACGGGTGCTTCGGCCTTGGTTTCTCAGGGGTTGGTAGAGAGTTTGGGTTCGATGGGACCTACGGCTCTCTTGGCAGGCATCTACTTCACCACTTCTCTGATGACGATGTTTATCAGCAATACTGCCACGGCTGTGCTGATGGCTCCTATCGCCCTGGTGGCGGCCCGGCAGGTAGGTGTGAGTCCTTATTCCTTCCTCTTTGCGGTTACGTTGGGCGCCAGCATGTGCTTTGCCTCTCCGTTCTCCACGCCTCCTAATGCGCTGGTGATGAAGGCGGGTGGCTATACGTTTATGGATTACGTGAAGGTAGGTTTGCCGTTGCAGATTATCATCGGCGTTGTGATGACCTTCGTTCTTCCGCTCCTTTTTCCTTACTAAGGATTTTTGATATCAAAATAAAAGCCCCTGATGTTTTTCCCGCATTGGGGGCTTTTTTTTTATCGGGTTAAATCAGGCCTTTTTATTTTCCCAATTAGGGAGATTTTTTTCTCCAACTGGGCAAGTGATTTTGCGCGCTTTCTGAATCACGATGCAAAGATACGAAATCCCGTTTTGTCAGTTGTGCGATAGCGTGCGATACCATGCGATTGCGGAACATTTTTCTCCAATCTCTTTTCTTCGTGTTCACGGAAGTTGGGACAGATAGTTTCAGCGATGTTGGACAGTTGTTCCTTATAATAGTCCGAATCGGCAACAAGATAGGTCTTCATACGGTATGATTTCCCCTAATTGAGGGCGGAATACTGAAAAATAGCCCCATTTATCTCCACTTCGAGTATCGGGAAGAGCATCGGAAATAAGGGTTCCTGCATGTCTTTTGATGCCTGAGAGAGCAAAAGTTGCACCTATTCGATGCCTTTTCCCAGCTTTTTCATCGTCGGAGCGGTTGAAATGGGGATATTGTACTTCAAATTCTTAGTCTCTATTTCTACATAATTTATTGATTATGAGCCTTTTAGAGAGAAGCTGGGTTGGGCGGAGCGTTCCAGTTCCAGTTGTTCCAATTAATTTTTTGAGCGTTCCATTCCACCTTATTATATATATAACTATCTATATATTAAGTAGTTATAGAGTCTCTATAAAGGGATGTTGTCCTATGAAAACCTATTTGGAACAATTGGAACAACTGGAACAACTGGAACGCTTGCCCGAAAATCATTTCTGTTTTGATCCTGTTACCGGCACCCCCGAAGTCCCCATTTCCTCTAGAAAGCCTCACTCCGTTTTATCTCTTTTCACCCTCGCCGCTGAATGATTTCCTATCTTTGCTGCGTGTTTGAAAAATAACCTTTTCTTACGCCTTTGCAAAGTGCCCGGCAAGCATGGACCTACCTTTTATGCCGCAAAGTCAAGATTATTATTTGGAATAAGCAAAGATTTTGGGGCTTTTTCTTGGTGGTTTATCAGAAAATGAGTAGTTTTGCGGGCGTGAATCAAATAGATAACGAATAAGATAATGGATAAGATAACGACTCAAATTACGATGCTCGGAACGGGAAATGCTACGTTTTCCCAGATTTATAATACCTGTTTTGTGCTCCAGACTCCCAGTACCCTGATGCTGGTGGATGCGGGAGGAGGAAACGGAATATTGGCGCAGCTGAAGAAGGTGAATGTTCAGATTTCTGACATTCATCACCTCTTCGTTACCCATGCGCATACCGACCATGTGTTGGGTGTGATCTGGGTAATCCGTATGGTGGCACAATGTAAGGGTTATGAGGGATTGCTGCATGTGTATGGAAACGATAAGGTGATGAAGGTAATCAAGACCATCATCGACATGATTCTTGCCAAGAAGCAACTGGCTAAGGTGGCTGAAAGGATAGTGTTCCATCAGTTGGAAGATGGGGATAGTTTCGAAGTGGGGGATATGAAGCTGGAATGCTTTGATATTCAGTCTACTAAGGAGAAGCAGTTTGGATTCCGGGCTGAGTTGCCTTCTTCTTCTGATGAATCGGGTAAGCCTTTGGTCTTGGCGTGCCTGGGCGATGAACCTTATAACGAGCTGAACCGACGCTACATAGTGGGGGCTGACTGGATGATGTGCGAGGCGTTCTGTCTCTATGCCGACCGCGATACGTTCAAGCCTTATGAGAAATGCCACAGTACGGCGCTTGATGCCGGAAAACTGGCGGAGGAACTGGGTGTGAAGAATCTTATCCTGTATCATACGGAGGAGAAAACGCTCGCTAATCGTAAAGAAAATTATACCCGTGAAGCTGCCGAGAACTTCAAGGGTAGAATCTTCGTTCCGGATGATTTGGAAGTGATTGAGCTATAGGATTTTTCTTTGTCCCACAGATTTCACAGATTAACACAGATTTTTTGTTTGGATATTTTGGGGGAATCCTTCTCCCGATTATGGCAAGAATGAATCTGTGTAAATCTGTGGAATCTGTGGGACTTTTTAATGGTGAGTTTTATCAACTTAATCGGCTGAATCCGGTAGGAAAATCTTGGTTACTTCCCGCTCTCCGAAATCTATCATGGCGTTGAAGAGACTCACTTTTTCCGCCTTTCTGAGGTCTTCTAGTGTGAGGTCGGTTTCCTGGATGATGCCGGCTTCCAGGAGCTGGGCACGCTTGGTTCCCTGGAGCAGGGGATGCTTGGGGGTGAGCCATCTGTTGCCATTAAAAAGGGCGAGATTGGTGAAGGAGGTATCGGTAATGAGCCCGTTCTTTATAATGATGATTTCATCGCAATCGCCCTTCTGGGCTACCAGGGCGTTGAGCGCACTTCGGTCTGTGCTCTTGTAGGTGTAGTCGATGGAATCATCCTCTACCACCTTGAGGGAATGAATCTCCTTCATCTTGTAGGGGGCGTACTCGATGGCTTCCACGCCCTGGATGCCATAAACCACTCGTGCCTTATAAAGGTTCATTTCCTCTTTTGGGGAAATGAGGGATGAGAGTTTTATTTCTTCAGATACGAGGGTTGGAAAGAACCTGCGGATGGTTCTCTCCATTCTTGCCTGATGATAGGGCAGGGCCAGAGCCTTTCCGTTCTTGATCTTTATTGTTTCTACAAATTGCTGTTTCATAATCTCTTTTATTTTTTCTAAAATGAAAGGTGGATTTAAATCGGAAGGTAGATTTTCTGAATCACTTCCTCGTATTCCCTCCGGCAATCGCTCTTCGAAGTGATGCCGCCGCCTGCCTTGAAATACAATTCTCGGCTTTCCTTCGGCTTCTTTCCTTCGTTTGCCTTGAAATTCTTTTCTCCGTCGGCTTCAAAATCAACCGGCGAAGTTTCTTCTTCTATGAATCTTATCATGACGGCGGAGTTGAGTTCGCCCTGGTCGTAGATTCCCATGATGCCCGTGTAGAAGCCACGGTCGTAGCCTTCTGCCTCGTGGATAATCTGCATGGTTTTATCCTTCGGGGCGCCCGTGATGGAACCGGCTGGGAGCTGGGCATCGAGGATTTCGCCCAGATGGTGCGGGTAATCTTCGGGCAGGCGACCGCTGATTTCTGAACTGGTTTGCAGGATGTCGCCCTTGTTGGTGTGCAGCACGTCGACGTAACGGTATTTATCTACCCTTACATCTTCTGCCACCCGGCTCAGGTCGTTTCTTATCAGATCTACGATGGTGGCGTGTTCTGCCGCCTCTTTCCGGTCTTCCATCAGCAGCTTTTCGGCATTGGGGGAGACCGTCCGAAAACTTAATTAGGGAAGCAAACAACTGAATTGAGCATT
>ENA-OPFG01000495-OPFG01000495.1-human-gut-metagenome-genome-assembly--contig:-NODE-495-length-25601-cov-36.596375_pt1 | contig 25601 bp, 22 predicted proteins | sample MGYA00241304_ERZ501542 | MGnify/ENA primary metagenome ERZ501542 (study PRJEB25962, sample SAMEA2042427) | human gut metagenome | biome: human gut; feature: human-associated habitat; material: faeces...
TAACATATTCCTCATTCCTTTCTTTTATACTTTATTAAATAGACGAAAACTAACCAAAAAGGTTTAATCCTTACGATTGAAAAAGTCGGTTATTTTTTTCACAGCAAGATGATAGGAGGCTTTCAAGGCTCCTTCACTTGTTGACAGCACCTTACTCATCTCTGAATATTTCATATTATCATAATATTTTAGAGTGAAAACTGTGCGCTGTACATCGGGCAGTTGGGCTACAGCCTCTTGCAATTCTGCCTGAATCTGGTCTCCATCAAAATAATCGTCTGCCAGAAGACGAGAAGCCAAGCCCGGCTCGTCTTCGGTACTGACATTTACCATCTGCTTCTTGCGTCTCAAGAAATCAAGCGCTTCGTTAATTGCTATACGGTAAAGCCATGTTGAGAGCGAAGACTTTCCCTGAAACGAATCCAGATTGGTCCAAGCCTTAACAAAGGCATTCTGCAACACATCATCAGCATCATCATGATCTAAAACAATATGGCGAACCTTCCAATACAACGGTTCGCTATACTGACTTACCAGTACAGCAAAGCCTTCGCGTTGGGTCTTAGGATCCCTAATCATCGCCAAGAGTTCTTTATCGTTTATCATTGCTTTTACAAATGTGTTGTTTATAGATATTTTCTCAACATATCGAATATTACCGCATCAAATCCATACACATCAGAATAATCAGCTATTCTGCCTCCTGCTAACGGATAGAGTGTATAATAGGTTATGAAGAGAGGAACTTGAGGATTAACCTTTACGTTATTCACAACAAGTTTTTTATTGGCTAGCGAATCTGCTGTCATCGAATAGTATATCTTTTCCTTCAGTTTCTCGTTTTTGTCAGCCAATAGAAAGACAGCGAAATCGTACGGTTTTTCTATTCTGATACATCCATGCGATACTCCTCTATCCTCTTGTCCAAACACGCCCTTACTGTTAGTATCATGCAGGAAGACCGAGAAATCATTATCAAAACGGAAGCTGATTCTTCCCAGAGCATTCCCCTTTCCGCCCCGCTGGGCTATGCCATAAGCACCAGAAATAAGCATAGATCGAGTTACTCTGTTTAAGTCAACCTCCTTACCTGTTGCCACTTCCCTTACATAGTAGTTACGCGCGCGAAAGTAGCCATGATTCCCCACCCGGTGTATCATATCATGGAGAACGATACTACGGGGAACAAACCATTGAGGATTCAACTCCATACGTTTGATATGACTGTTCAATATCGGGGTTTTGGTTTTACTGGCTCCACATCCTATGCGCATCGAGAGCGTATCCTGATGATCAATAGCCATCAGATGGAACGATGGTATATTGACAACCACATATTTTTCGTGTTGCCAGGGATTATCATACTGTCTCCAGCGGCAACGTTCCATGTTGCAGAGAATTTTGATTCTCATCGCCTTGTCCAGTCCTCCAGCCTTCAATTTTTCCAGCAGTTGATAATAGAAAGGATTCTTAGGCTGTACTTCTTTCAGGAAGGAAGCCACCGAGTCGCATCTAACCATTTGCATAGCCTTCTGATAGAACGCATCATCTGCATGAGCCATTTTTACATCAAACAGACCTCTGAACCTAACGGGCCTCTTGCTACTATCATAAGGATTGGGAGCAAGAGTATCTAAACGATTGAAAACAAAACTAGGATTCATAAATCCAAAATTCTGCCCCATCGTATATCTGAAGTAAGCTTTGGTCAAGCGATACTCCAGTCGGGCTATCACTTGATTAATCTGATTATCAGCTGAATCTAGATTTAAATCTCGTAACCTGTCAATATCTCGGGCAATAGCATCCACATAGAACCGACGTTTATCAAATCCCATATCCGCTACAGTACGCAGGCAAGTCACCAGGGAGTCAGCCTGACTATTTACCCCATGACGTGTAATCCAAAGCAGATTACCTTTATTCTGGTAATATCGACGGGTATGCAAATCTGCAGCATGTCGGTCTTTATCATTTCGCATGATGCTGTCTATCAGATTCCTTACCGCCCTCGAATTGATAGCATAGGCAGAAGAACGTAAGTCCTGATAATCATCTAACGATAATTGGAAATTGCTGTTTGGCACACTGTCGTGGCAAGAGCAGAACATCAAACAGCAAGAAATGATAAGTAACGAAAAATGAAAGACTTTTACTTTCTGATTAAAGTTAAACGGCATTCTAAGGCCTCTATAGTACTATTAATGCTTTACGCAAATTTTGCGCGTAAAGGTATTCCCCACCTTTACAATATAGATACCATCAGCCAATGGCAAGTTTACGCGCTTGTCATTACCTTCTATGCGGAAGGTCTTGATAGTAACACCTGCCACATTATATATTCTCACCACTTGCCCGCTAGCGCCTGTGATATGCATCACGCCCCCAGCATAGTTCAAGTTGATATCTGCCACATCTAGGTCTGCCCATTCTATGTTTCCCTCGTTGGCCATAGCATCCGAAGGAACAGAAAGTGCTAACATTGCAATTGTTAATATTGAAAGTAAAGTCCGTTTCATATATTTTCAAGTTTCGTTAAACCAATAGTTCTTTCTGCAAAGATATATAAAAAAAAGGAAACTTACCGTCTTCCCGACGATAAGTTTCCCAAAAATTAGCTTTTTTAACCTTTCAGAGGAAAAAAGAAGCCAATTCATATTATTTTCTAAAACAACCAACACTTTACATGATGCCATCAGCGCGAAGTTTCTGCTGCCATTTCCAAGCAGAAGCCAACACATCTTCAAGCTTAGCCTCAGCCTTCCAGCCGAGTACCTTGTTCGCCTTGGTGCAATCACCCCAAATTTTCTCAATATCGCCCTCTCTTCGTGGACCATACTTCCAATTCAGTTTCACACCTGTAGCTTTTTCAAAAGTCTCAACAATTTCGAGAGTTGAGTTTCCATTACCTGTACCGATATTGAAATATTCGATAGGCTCAGTCTCCTTATCAAGAACACGTGCCATAGCAGCTACATGTGCCTTAGCCAAGTCTACAACATAAATATAGTCGCGGATACAGGTTCCATCAGGAGTATCATAATCATTACCAAAGATAGTGAGTTCCTTGCGGATACCCATAGCTGTCTGAGTAACGTATGGAATCAGATTGTTTGGCACACCATTTGGCAACTCACCAATCTCAGCAGAAGGATGTGCACCTATAGGATTGAAATATCTCAATACAATGCTCTTGATGGCTACACCACTATGGATATAATCAGCTATGATCTGCTCATTAATCTCCTTAGTATTGCCATAAGGTGAAGTAGCCTTCTGATGAGGAGCCTCTTCTGTTACAGGCAAATTCTCAGGCTTCGGCTGACCATAAACGGTACAAGAAGAAGAGAAGATGATACCCTTTACCTGATACTTTGGCATAAGTTCCAGGAGATTGATGAGCGATACGATATTGTTGCGATAATACAACAATGGTTTCTGTACGCTCTCGCCTACTGCCTTGCTTGCAGCAAAGTGAATGATACCCTTAATATCAGGATATTTCTGGAATACTGCCTCGGTAGCAGCCTTGTCGCGCAAGTCAACCTGTTCAAAAGCAGGGCGGATACCAGTAATCTTTTCGATACCATCGAGTACTTCAATCTTTGAGTTTGAGAGATCATCTACGATAACAACATTGTAGCCTGCCTGCTGCAACTCTACTGTAGTATGGCTACCTATGAAGCCTGTACCACCAGTAACAAGAATAGTTTGTTTCATAATCAAATATAGTTAGTTTGAAGAATTATTATATTTCTTCTGCAAAAGTACTGCAAAAATCTGAAAAAACAGAAAGATTTTTCAAAAATATACTTTTTTCCTTTGTTTTATCTATTATTTATACTATCTTTGCAAAAGATAAATAGTAAAAAGGCTCTAAGAAAATGGAAAAAAACATGAAACATTATAATATAGAACAAGACATGAGATATTTGCAGTTGCTCTCTCAGTCGTTCCCTACTATAGCAGAGGCGAGCACCGAGATTATCAACCTGCAAGCCATCCTCAACCTGCCAAAGGGTACCGAGCATTTCCTTGCCGACATCCATGGTGAGTATGAGGCCTTCCTGCATGTACTGAAAAATGCATCAGGAAATATCAAGCGTAAGGTGAACGAACTCTTTGGCAATACCCTTCGCGAACAGGAGAAGCGAGAACTCTGCTCTCTTATTTACTATCCTGAGCAGAAACTGGAACTCGTCAAGCAGAACGAACCCGACATCAACGACTGGTATCACATCACCCTGCACCAGTTGGTGGCTGTATGCCGTGATGTTTCCAGCAAATATACCCGAAGCAAGGTGCGCAAATCGCTGCCATGCGATTTCTCGTATATTATCCAGGAGCTTTTGCACGAGCACACCGAAGATCATGACAAGACAGCCTATGTCAATGTTATTGTTGATACGATTATCAGCACAGGCAGAGCCGACGATTTCATCATCGCTATAGCCAACGTCATCCAGCGCCTGGCTATCGACCAGCTCCATATTCTGGGCGATATCTACGATAGAGGTCCAGGAGCCCACATCATCTTGGACAAGATGCGCCGCTACCACAGTTGGGACATCCAGTGGGGTAATCACGATGTACTATGGATGGGAGCAGCTGCCGGCAATGATGCCTGCATCTGTAATGTGATCCGTCTCTCCCTGCGATACGCCAACCTCTCGACATTGGAAGAAGGCTATGGCATCAACCTCGTACCACTCGCTACTTTTGCGATGGAAACCTACAAGGAGGATGATTGCAAAGAATTTCTGCCTAAGCTCAGCGGAGGTGCAGCAGCAATGGATGAAAAGACCCAGCGGCTCACCTCTCAGATGCACAAGGCTATAGCTGTCATCCAGTTTAAATTAGAGAGCCAGCTTTTCAAGAAGCATCCGGAATGGAAGATGAAAGACCGTTGTCTTTTTGACCATATCGATTACAGGAAAGGCAAGGTAGAGATTGACGGAAAAGAGTATGACATGACCTCATGCCACTTCCCTACCATCGATCCGGATAATCCAGACAAGCTATCAGAAGAAGAGGAAATTCTGATTCAGAAACTGCATCATTCGTTTATGGTCTGCGAGAAGCTGCACAAGCATATCAAGGTTATGCTGCAGCATGGTTGCATGTACGCTATCTTCAACAACAACCTGCTTTTCCATGCTTCCTGTCCGCTCAACGAAGATGGTTCATTAAAAGAGGTAGAAATATATCCTGGCAAGAAATTCAGCGGCAGAGCCCTGATGCATCATACGGGCATGCAGATACGCACAGCTTTCCAATCAGATTCTGATCCGAATGAAAAGGAATATGCCATCGATTATTTCATCTACCTATGGTGCGGTCCTGACAGTCCGCTCTTCGACAAGAGTAAGATGGCCACCTTCGAGCGCTATTTCATTACCGATAAGGAGACTCATAAAGAAGAGAAGGGATACTACTTCCTGTTGCGCGATAACGAACAGGTTATCGACCATATTATGGATGAGTTTGGGGTAACCGGTCCTAACCGCCATATCATCAATGGGCACGTGCCCGTTCGCACAACCAAGGGCGAGAACCCTATCAAGGCAAACGGCAAGCTGATGGTTATCGATGGAGGTTTCTCTAAAGCCTACCACAACGAGACTGGCATTGCCGGCTACACCTTAGTATATCACTCCCGCGGATTCCAGCTGGTCCAGCACGAGCCATTTACGAGTATGGAAGATGCCATCAAGCAAGGTACCGACATCAAGAGTACCACACAGATTGTAGAAATGTCGAACCGCCGAATGCTGGTAGCCGACACAGATATAGGTTGCGAACTCCGTAAGCAGATAGAAGACCTGAAGGAGCTTCTCTATGCTTACCGACATGGTTTCATCAAGGAATCAGAAAGGAAGAAGTAAGAAACCGAGCATACAAAAAGCCCCCGGTGCTACATGCATCGAGGGCTTTTTTTTCAGAATTTTCTGAACCGCAATCTCAGGGTTTTACTCTTCAGTTGCATCTTGCCTCCGGTCATTACCTCCTTGGCAAAATGCTCATTCAGATGATTGATGCCACAGCTACGCAAAGAATCATTCATTTCTGTTAAAAGTACATCGCCTCCATAATCTTCATGCCATTTATTACGATAAACAGATGTAATCAGCAAACTGTCGGAGGTTTGCTCAAAACGGAGATAAAATCCTCTACCATCACTAAAATAATCATAATCAGCAACCTGAATCAGCTTATACTGGCAGCCCCAGAACACGCGCTTATCTGCAAAGTTACAAGTACCCCCTGTAGCTAAAGTATCTACCTGCTCCAGATGCCAGAAACCATCCAAATCACCATTCTGGCTTGTTTCTACCTCACATGAGCTTAGAGTAAGCATCATAACAGCAAGGGAAAGCACTCCTATAATCTTTTTCATATTTTCTATCTTATCGATTATTATTTTCTTTTCGTCAGCAAACCTCTTTTGCTGATGGTTATCTGCATACCGGCATTATGCCCCAGCATCTTTTCGCTACCGAAATCCATCGCATAGCCTACCTTCAACTGCCATTGATGCGGGAAATCGTAATGACCCTCTACCAGGAAGCTTACATTATGATGCTTTTTTGTAAACGGGTTGCTATATGTACCCCAACCTTTCTGATAGGTGCCTAATATACGATAGCCCAACCGCTGTGTAGGCTGACCATCGAAGCCCAGATGATAAGCTATGAAACGGTTGTTTCTGATATCAATATATCCGTCGTTATTATAAATAGGCGAACGGTAGAGTGGATTTCCTATCACCTGGCCCCAATGCTGCCATCCAGGATAGATGCTGTGGTTATAATAATCATCAGTACCCGCTATATGGTCTGCGATACCCGATGTACGGTCATGATTGTACGGACCACTCTGATATTTGGTATAGAGATACTCCAGCACCACATTTTTCAGCCAGCGCGAATACTTCAGATTCAGTTCGAAGCCCAGCATGATGTCCTTCAGCGAATACATGAAGAAACGGCGTTTTACTTTCTTATTCCAGTCTGCACCCTCACCATATCCATTATAGTCGAGGAGAAACATCTGGCTGTGATCTTCGAAATAATGATCGGCATAGATGGCAGCTTTCCAACTGTCAGTGTCATAATTGATACGCATCAGCCAACTGCCCAACTGGTTGCCGGCAACATTGGCATAAGCCCCTTCACCTGCATCAGAGCCCGTTGCCGACAGCGCATGCCAGAAGCCTTTCAGATTTTTCTCGGTAGGAATCTGTACCATACTGTCACCTATTGGACGATACGCATTGCCACCAAACTGAGCAACCATTTCCAAGCCCATTTCTATGCTGAGCGGACAGAAAGCATTCTCGTTTCCGATACGCAAGAAACCAGCCTTGCTGTGATAGAGCATGTGGTCACAATATTTAGTCTGCCGTTTCGTAAAATCATGCTGCCAGCCATCATCCGTAGTCATACCATAAGCCAGATGACCTTTCAGCTGCAGCCAGCCTCTACCAAACGGAAGCGTCCAATATTCAGGAAGCGCCAGACGAACCTGAGGTATCGGACGGGCATTGATACCCAGACACTGGCTACCACTGGAGAGCGACTGGTTTTTCAGCTCCATCGGATATTCCTTGGCACCTGCAGTCAGCACACCATAAAGCCAGCGGGCCTCCACATAAGCCTGCTGCACCACTACATGGCTGGTATAGTTTACCGGTACTGCCACATCTACTCCATATCCTACAGCCCAGCGGCGGGCAGAATCTGCAGAAAGCGGACGAACCAGACTACCTCTGAGATAGCCGTTATTCTTCTCTAAAGAACTTAATCCATGTTTGTTTGCGTTAAGCCACAATGGGGTTTTACCTTTCGAAAACGACCCTTGCATCTCAACACCATATTGTATATCTTCCCGAAGATCTATCTTCTCCGTACCATCCTCCTCTTGCCACATATACTGTGCCATAGATGGGGCTGCCAGACTGCAAAGGGCAAAACATACACCTACCTTTATCTTATTCATAATTAAATCTATACTTTCAAGATAAAAACGTAATTATCTCTATTATATTGTATATATTCAGAAAAATAAAAAAAGAGCAACACTTGCCTCTCATTTTTTTGAGAACAAGCATTGCTCTTTTAATTGAATTATCGTTTTATCCGAAGTTATCGTACATGATGCTCTCAGGATCTACTCCGAGAGAATCCAGATAATCTGTAACGGTCTTGATCAGCATTGGAGGTCCGCAGAGATAGTACTCGCAATCCTCTGGTGCCTCGTGATCCTTCAAGTAGGTATCACGGATGCAGTTAACAGCAAAGCCCTCGTAGTACTTCACGCCCTGAGCATCTGCCACTGGGTCCTTGCGGTCGAGTGAAAGATGGAAGTGGAAGTTAGGGAATTCCTTCTCAAGCTCCCAGAAGTCCTCAAGGAAGAATGCCTCACCCAATGCACGCGCTCCGTAGAAGAAGTGAAGCTCACGGTCGGTGGTGTGCAGGGTCTTGGTCATGTGCATGATCTGCGCACGCAATGGAGCCATACCGGCACCACCACCAATCCAGATCATCTCCTTGCCCGAGGTGAAGTTAGGATGGAAGTCTCCGTAAGGACCACTCATCATTACCTTGTCGCCTGGCTTCAAGGAGAAGATGTAAGAAGAAGCTATACCTGTTGGTACGTTCTGGAATCCTACCTGTGGACGTGGCAAGAATGGAGTTGTGGCGATACGTACGGTCAGGGTGATGATGTCACCCTCGTCAGGATAGTTCGCCATAGAGTAAGCACGAACGGTAGGCTCTGGATTGTGAGCCTTGAGAGAGAAGATGTTGAACTTCTTCCATGCTCCGATGTACTCCTCGCCAATGAGATCCTTGTCGAAGTCCTTGTCGTAATCGATGCAGTCGTATGCAGGAATCTTGATCTGAGCGTAAGAACCCGGAACGAAGTCCATGTGCTCGCCTGGAGGCAGAGCCACCTTGAACTCCTTGATAAATGATGAAACGTTCTTGTTGGAGATAACCTCGCACTCCCACTCTTTCACGCCCATCACGCTCTCAGGCACCTTGATCTTCAGGTCGCCCTTCACCTTGCACTGGCATCCCAGACGCCAGTGGTCCTTAATCTGCTTGCGGGTGAAGTGAGGCTTCTCAGAATCGAGAATCTCGCCGCCGCCCTCGAGCACCTGAACCTTACACTGGCCGCAGCTTGCCTTACCGCCGCAGGCAGAAGGCAGGAAGATGCCGTTCTCATTCAGCGTAGTCATCAAACTGCTGCCCTGAGGCACGTTGATGGTCTTGTCGCCATTGATTTCGATATTTACATTTCCGCTAGGGCTCAGATACTTCTTAGCCACGAGCAGGATGATAACCAGCAGGAGAATCACCACGAGGAAAACTCCGATACTAGCCAATATAAATGATGTATTACCCATATCTATAGTCCTCCTATTTTAGATTTTCAAGCCTGAGAAGCAAAGCATAGCCATTGCCATGAGGCCTACTGTGATAAATGTGATGCCGAGTCCCTGCAATGGCTTTGGCACGTCGCAATACTGCATCTTCTCGCGGATGGCTCCCATCAGAACGATGGCGAGAGTCCAACCCAGACCGGAACCTACGGCATAAACGATGCTATCCCATACAGAGGTGATAGCCTGAGTATTGGTAGGCTCCATCAGGATGCGCTGCTGCATGAAGAGCGATGCACCCATGATGGCACAGTTTACGGCAATCAATGGCAGGAAGATACCCAGCGCTGCATAGAGCGATGGTGAGAACTTCTCTACAATCATCTCTACCAGCTGCACGATACCGGCGATGACGGCGATGAAGAGGATGAAGCTCAGGTAAGTGAGGTCAACACCCAGAATGCCATCGGCGCTGAGCACCTTGGTCTGCAACAGGTAATCTACAGGCACGGTGATGAGCAACACGAAGGTTACTGCCAAGCCCAAGCCCAAAGAGGTCTTCACGTTCTTGGATACTGCCAAGTATGAACACATACCCAGGAAGTAGGCGAAGATCATGTTATCGACGAAAATCGAACGGAAAAACAAACTTATTGCGTGCTCCATCTTACTTCTCCTCCTTATAAATATAGGCACGATGTACCCAAATTACACATCCAACGAGAATCAATGCCATGGCTGGCATGGTCATCATACCGTTGTTAACATATCCGAAGTCGTAAGCTCCCTCTGGAATCAGCTGGAAACCGAGCAATGAGCCGCGGCCCAGGAACTCACGAACAGCACCCACAATCACGAGGATGAGGGCGTAACCCAAACCATTACCTACACCATCGAGGAATGAAGGCCAAGGCTTGTTCATCATGGCGAACGCCTCCAAGCGACCCATCAGGATACAGTTGGTGATGATAAGACCTACGTACACAGAGAGCTGCACGCTCACGTCGTAGGCAAAAGCCTTCAGCACCTGGCTCACGATGGTAACCAGAGCAGCCACTACCACCAGCTGGACGATGATACGGATGCGCTGAGGGATGGTGTTGCGGATGATGGAAATAATCACGTTAGAGAATGCCGTGATGATAGTAACGGCAAGTCCCATCACAATGGCTGGCTTCAGCTGGGAAGTAACAGCCAGGGCACTACAGATACCAAGCACCTGGACGAGGATAGGGTTATCGCCGTTCAGTGGCTTGATGAATGCCTCCTTATTTTGTTTACTAAATAATGCCATAATTTCGCTTAATTATTTAATGAATTTAGCAAGACCTTCCTTGAGCATGGCATCCACACCGTTGGATGTCAATGTAGCACCGGTAACGGCATCCACATTGTTAGGGTCGCTGGCAGGAGCGTCTTTCTCAACGCCCAGAGCGATGTCCTCTACTCCATCCTTGTGAATCTTCTTGCCCTGGAACTTCTGCTGCCACTTCAAGTTGTCCTTGATTTCAGCACCGAGTCCGGCTGTCTCGCCTTCGTGGTTGAAATATACGCCATAGATGGTGTTGTTGTCGGCATCCACGGCGATGAAGCCTGAAATGCCGCCCCAGAGACCCCTACCCTTTACAGAGTAAACAGTCTTCTTCTGACCATCAATCTCGCACTCGTAATACTTCATGCCGTCCTTCTCCTTCTCGTCCTTCACCACCTCTTTATATTTGGCAGCCGCAGTAGCGTTGTCAAGGTCGCGCAGGTTCAGGGAGTTCAGAATCTGCTTCTGAGTATCAAGAGCCACGTTGGCATCCTGTGTTGCCTTCAGCGAAGAAGACACGAACGCGAGCAGGAATGCCACGATTACCACGATGATAACCGAATAGATAATAGTATAGCTATTTGAATTTGTCTTCATATCTACATTCCTCCTACATTATTTAATAGCACGTTTAGCACGGCGAGAGATGTTGCCCTGAACTACACAGTAGTCGATGAGTGGAGCAAACATGTTGCCGAAGAAGATAGCGAGCATCATACCCTCTGGATAACCTGGGTTCATCACACGTACGATAACGGCGATGGCACCGATGAAGAATCCGTAGAAGTACTTACCTTTCTCGGTACGGGCAGAGGTTACAGGGTCGGTAGCCATAAACACGGCACCGAAGCAGAAACCACCGAGAACGATGTGCTCATACCAGGCGATAGGTGTCATGCCGAGAGCCTGGAAGATAAGCGCCATCACGATACCGCCTGCGAATACTGAGCCCATGGTCTTCCATGATGCGATGCCTGTCCAGAGAAGGATGATGGCACCGATGGCGATGGCGATGACGGATGTCTCACCGATACAGCCAGGAATGAAACCGATGATAGAGTCGCAGAGACTTGCTGAAGGCATGCTGCCCTGAGCCAGCTGACCGAGAGGAGTAGCAGCTGTGAAGCCATCAGGCAGGGTGTTACCCAGACCGAAGATAGCATCCTTAGCCACCCAGACCTTATCACCACTCATAGCCAATGGATATGAGAAGAAGAGGAACATACGGGCACCCACAGCCACATTGAAGATGTTCATACCGGTACCACCGAAGATCTCCTTGCAGAAGATGACTGCGAAGGCGCACGCCAGGGCGAGCATCCACAGCGGTGTAGAGATAGGAATGATCAATGGGATGATGATACCACTGACGAGGTAACCCTCCTGGATTTCCTCGTGCTTCCACTGAGCCCAGGCAAACTCGATGCCGAGACCCACGATGTAGCTAACCAGCAACTTAGGGAGGACAGCCAGGAATCCGAAGCCGAAGACCTCGATGAAGCTGGCAGCATCCAGTGTACCTGCAGCCTTGAAATTCTGGTATCCCACATTATACATACCGAAGAGCAAAGCAGGAATCAGGGCGATTACCACAAAGCTCATGATGCGCTTCGAGTCGATGGAATCGTGGATGCTGGCTCCGCTCTTCGCTGTCGTATTAGGCACGTACAGGAAGCTCTCAAAACCGTCAAACACGCTCTCGAAGGCATGCAGCTTACCTCCCTTCTGGAAGTTAGGCTTTATCTTATTGAGATAATTTCTTAATGCACTCATTATTTAAATAATTAATAGTACTAAAACTAAGCGTTCTCCTTGCGCAGGGTATTCAAGCCCTCGCGTACAATCTTCTGCAATTCGAGCTTAGATGAATCCACGAACTCAGCCACAGCAAAATCTTCAGGACTTACCTCGTAGATACCGAGCTGCTCCTGCTTGTCGATATCGCCGGTGATGATTGCCTTGATGAGATACTCACCATAGATGTCCATCGGAAGCACCTTGTCATACTCGCCGCTCATGATCATGTGGCGCTCGCCACCCTTCACACGGGCATCGAGATTATACTCCTTCTTCTTGCCGAAGAGCCAGGAGAGATATGAACGCGATGTAGAGAACTGATCGGTACGTGGAAGAATCCAACCCAGCATCTCGTCGTTGTCATCACCCTCTGGGATGGCTGTAATCTCTGATGTATGACCACCTACGAAATCTTCTGTGGTTGTCTTTACACCGGTAAGAGGATTACCATTGATAAGTCGCACATGGTCAGTAGCTTTCAGCTGATTGGCTACAAAACTGCTTAAAGGTGTACCTACCAATACTTCAGCATAGCCAGGAGTCTTGATTTCACTACCAGCCACAGCTACAGTCTTGTGCAGATCAACCTTACCTGTCAGGAAGAGTCTTCCGAAGAAGATAACCGATGCTGGATCTACTGTCCAAACCACCTCGCCCTTGTTAACCGGGTCGATGTTGTTCACCTGTACGCCTACATTACCTGCAGGGCAAGGACCGTCGAATACATTGAGTTCTACGTTCTTAGCCTCGCCGAGCGCATTGCTGTGCTGGTCAACGCCAACACCAAGATAAGTTTTCGCAATCTTGCTCAAGGCTGTCAAACCCGTCTGGAAAGCCTCTTCGTTGCCTTCGAGTTCTACCTCAAAGTCGGCTGCGAGCGGCATGTCGCGGAGGGCAGAAACGAAAATTGCCTTAGGCTTGGTGTCGGGAGTTGTGGACACAGCATAAGGCAACTGGTTGATGTATCCGAAGAGACCAGCCTCAAGCAGCGCCTGCTTGACAGCCTCACCGTCTAACGCATCAACGTTTTTCTTACCAAAATCCGTAGAGGTCTGTACTGCGTCGGCCTTCACCTTCACGCAGAGCACCTTTCGGCGCTCACCTCTCTCAATGGCGGTTACTTCTCCGCTCACTGGCGAGGCAAACTTCACCTCCGGGCAAGCCTTGTTCACAAACAAGGCATCTCCGGCATTGACATGATCGCCCTCGCGTACCACTACCTTAGGAGTCACACCCACGAAAGCCGCAGGAACCAGCGCATACTCGCCAGCCTGAGCCACCTGGAGCGTTACATCCTTGGAAGCCTTACCCGTAAGGTTAATGTCCAAGCCTTTACGTAACTTAATTACATTTGCCATAACTACATTAAAAAATATTAAATATAAACTTATTAATCACTTCAAGATATATGCGTCAGCGCCCTCATCAAGACGCTATACTGGCCATCTGCCATAAAACATATATTTTATCTACTTCTATGCTGAAACTTCTAACGTGCTGCAAAAATAGTGAAAAAAAGTGATATAAAAAAGAAAAATTGTGTGAATTATTCGATTTTATGCCGATTTTTCCGTAATTTTGTCGCAAAATTCAAATTAGTAACATTTTTGTAAACTAGAGAAAGCAACTCTGAAACATTTAAAACATATCATCAATAGCATTATATGGACGCTGGCTGCTGTCTATTTCTTGCTTGTCGTACTGTTGCACGTGCCACCAGTACAGGCCTTCATCGGCTCTGAAGTAGCCGGTGCGCTGGCTCAGAAATTCGGCACTCAGGTAAGTATCGGAAAGGTGAACCTGGGCTTCTTCAACCGCATTATCATAGATGACGTGATGATGCTCGACCAGAAGGGCGACAGCATGATCTGTGCTTCGCGCGTATCGGCAAAGCTCGATTTCCTGCCTTTGAAGGATGGCAAGATTTCGGTTTCATCTGCCCAGCTCTTCGGACTCAATGCCAACATCTACAAGCAGGATGCCAAGAGCCCGATGAACATCCAGTTCGTGCTCGATTCGCTGGCTTCGAAAGATACCACCCGCCATACTCCGCTCGACCTGCACATCGGAAGTCTGATTATCCGTCATGGTGCCGTTGCCTACAACCAGCGCGATATTGCACCTAAGCCGGGCGTCTTTTCGCCGCAGCATCTGGGCATCACCGACCTCTCTGCCCACATTATTCTGGGCCATCTCACTGACAAGGATATCCATTTGGCTGTCAAGAAGATAGCGCTGAAAGATAAATCAGGACTTCAACTCAGAAATCTGAGATTCAAACTCGATGCCGACCAGCAGCAAGCCCTGCTCAGAGACTTCAGCATCGAGCTCCCTCATTCGCAATTGCAGTTTGATGACCTGCGCGCTACCTACCGCATCGAGAACAAGCATATCGTAAAGCCTACACTCCAGTTTCAGGGCGGCATCAAGCCATCCGTCATCACGCTTGCCGATATTGCCTGCTTCGTGCCTGAACTCCGCAAGTTCAAGGATGCCCTGCAGCTTCATCTCCAGTTTTCGGGCACCAGTACATCTGCCCGCATCCATAACCTCGAATTCAAGACTCAGAGCGGCAGTCTGATGCTCAGGGCTAACGGCCGTGTGAGCGATTGGGACCGCCTTCTGCGCTGGAAGGCAAACATCTCAGCCCTCAAGATATCAGGCGATGGCATCGGAGAGGTTTCCAGAAATCTGGGCAAACGCATCAGCATTCCGAAAGAAGTGCTGCGCCTGGGCGACATATATTATATAGGTGAAGTATATGGTGCTGGCAAGAAGGCAGGCACCCGCGGCCAGCTGAAGACCGGCGTGGGCGAAGTAGCCATCAAGGCCGAAAAGGCTGGCTCCGAGCTCAAGGCTAGCATCAACACCCAGGGCATCAACCTGGGCCGAATCCTCGACAACGGGCAGTTCGGCATCCTGGCAGCATCGCTTTCGGCTCACGGCAACAAGCAGCATTTCTATGCCAAGGGCAGCATTCCGCGCTTCGATTTCAACAAGTACAGCTACCGCAACATTCAGATAGACGGCAGCTATAACCGGGGATTGATCGAGGGACTCGCATCCATCGCCGACCCTAACGCCAACATCCAGGTAGAAGGCTCCTACTCCATCCCGCGCAAACAGTATGCAGCTACTGCCCATGTACAGCATCTGCTGCCAACCATCCTGGGACTGAAGGTAGCCGACAAGACCTACAGTCTCGATGACATCACCGTAAGCGCCAAGAACCAGGGCAAGGACAGCTATTTCGACCTCGAAGCCCCGTTCGCCAGCATCCATGTTAACGGAGAGTACGATTACGCTACCCTCACCAAGAGCTTCACCAACCTGGTAGCCAGCAAACTGCCAACCCTTCCGGGCATCGGCAAGGTAGACAGGAGTGCGAAGAACCATTTCACCTTCCAGGCAGAAATCACCTCTACCGAGATACTGCAGCGCATGCTGGGCATTCCGCTGAAGATAGAGCAGCCCGTCTTTGCCGATGGATTCATGAACGATGCCGAGAAAACTGTCAACATCTATGCCAGCGTGCCTGACTTCAGCTATGACGCAAAAGACTATCATGGAGCCAAAGTGCGACTGCATACCATCAACGATTCGCTCAAGGTAGATGCGCAGATCAGGCAGGGCAAATGGGGAGATAACGGACCGGGCATCCACGTAAAGGCAGCCGCTGCCGACAACCAGCTCTTCGCCAAGCTCTTCTACAACAACCATTCGGCCAAGCTCCCTATCCAGGGCATCATCGATACGAGGGCGCAGTTCTTCAAGAACGAAGATCATGTTTCTACCGCCCACGTAACCATACACCCGTCTGAAATCAGAATCGACGGCACACCGTGGAAGGTTCATCCTGCCGACATCATCTACAGCAAGAAGCGCCTGCTGGTAGACCATTTCGCCGTGAGCCACGACCAGCAGCACGTCATCGTTTCCGGTCTTGCTACACCCGAGAAGACCGATTCTATCGTAGCCGACCTGAAGGATGTGGATGTGGCATACGTGCTGAACCTCGTCAATTTCCATTCGGTAGATTTCACCGGCAAGGCTTCGGGCAAGGCTATCATCAAGAGCCTCTTCAACGACCCTGATGCCTACGCCCAGCTAGACGTGAAGGAGTTTACCTTCGAAAACGGACCACTCGGTGTGCTCCATGCTGGTGTCAACTTCAACAAGGAGCTCGAACAGATTGATATTCATGCAGTTGCCGACGATGGTCCGGAGCATCAGACGCTCATCAACGGATACGTCTCGCCTAAGCGCAACTATATCGACCTGGGTATCGATGCCCAGGGCACCAGCATGAAATTCCTCGAGAATTTCTGCGGCAGTTTCATGAACCAGGTAGAAGCCTGGGGCGATGGCCATCTCAATGTGGTGGGCGATTTGAAAAACATCAATCTCGTGGGCGACCTTACCGCTCACGGCAAGGTGCACCTCAAGCAGCTCAACACCGATTATACCTTCGATGCGCTCCATGCCCACGCTATCCCAGATGATATCCTCATAGAGAATGATACCATCTTCGACCGCAACCGCAACATAGCCATCCTGAGCGGAGGCATCCACCACAAGCACCTCACAAGGCTGAGCTACGACCTCGATATCAAGGCGCACAACTTCCTGGGCTTCGATACCCGCGAGTTTGGCGACAACACCTTCTATGGCACCATCTATGCCACGGGCGAGGTAGGCATCCACGGCAAGAGCGGCGAAACCGTCATCGATATCAACGCCGAGCCCGAACCGGGCAGCATCTTTGTATATAATGTGGCAAGTCCGGACGCCATCAGCGACAAGAGCTTTATCCACTGGCACGAGATTGTGCCGGATATCATGGACAGCCTGAACGGGGCTCCAACCACGAAACAGAGAGAGGACGACATCGATTTCGAATCGGATATGCGCATCAACTTCCTCGTAAACACCAACCAGAACCTCACGCTCAAGCTGATCATGGACGAGCAGTCGGGCGATTACATCACCCTGAACGGAGATGGCGTAATTCGCGCCAACTACTTCAACAAGGGCTCGTTCGACATGTTTGGCAACTATGTGGTAGACCACGGCACCTACAAGCTCACCATTCAGAATCTCATCAAGAAGGAGTTCGAGTTTATGCCGGGCGGCACCATCGCCTTCGGTGGCAACCCATACAACGCCCCACTCAACCTGCGGGCTAAATATACCGTAAACGGAGTACCGCTGAGCGACCTGCGCATAGGCCGTTCGTTCTCGGGCAACAACATCCGCGTAGACTGCCTGATGGACATCACCGGCACGCCTCAATCGCCTAAGGTAGATTTCTCGATGGACCTGCCTACGGTTAACAGCGATGCGAAGCAGATGATCTACTCTATCATCAATTCGCAGGAAGAGATGAACCAGCAGGTGCTCTATCTCTTGGGTATCGGCCGGTTCTACGCCCAGACCAACAACAACCAGGTGAGCGAGGACGGCGAACAGCAGAGTCAGACTTCGCTGGCGATGCAGAGCCTGCTGAGCGGCACCATCTCGCAGCAGCTGAACACCGTACTTTCCAACGTGGTGAAGAGCAACAACTGGAATTTTGGTGCCAACATATCTACGGGCGATGAAGGTTTCAACAATGCCGAATATGAGGGCATTCTGAGCGGTAAGCTGCTCAACAACCGGTTACTCTTCAATGGCCAGTTCGGTTATCGTGACAATCCGAATGCCACGCAGAGTTTCATCGGTGATTTTGACCTCCGCTACCTCATCTTCCCTAACGGCAACCTCGCCATACGCATGTACAATCAGACCAACGACCGCTATTTTACGCGCAACAGTCTGAACACGCAGGGTCTCGGTCTCATCATGAAGAAAGACTTCAACGGCTGGCGCGATTTCTTCGGCATCAAAAAGAAGAAGAAGAAAAAGAAATAAAAGACAAAAAGAGGGTGTGTCATAACCAGATGACTCACCCTCTTTTTATTTTCAGATAACCGTAATCCATACTGATTCCCCCTGCTCCCTTGCCTCGGCGATGCGGCTGATTAGGCGGTTGAGCCAGATGCGGGAGTTCACTACCATTCCCCTGAACTTGTTCTCGCCCACCAGGATACAGCCTTGCGTGTCGTCAGGATAATTGCCTGCATGGATGCGGATGCCCTCGAAACCGGGCACTCCCTGAACGAGAGGCAGAAAACACTTAAACCTGGGCGACGGGGTAACAAGCAGCGGATAAGTGCCCTCGGGTATCGCCGTCTTGCCCCGAACCTTGCGCGCTATCTTGCCGCTCACCCTGCCCGAACGGGCATCCACTTCCCCAGCACTCAACGTGATGCCCAGCAGATTGCGCCAGGTAGGCTCCAGCGTATCGCAGAAATAATGCTCCTTATCCAGCAACGAGCGGTCGAAGGTATCGCGAAATTCACGTTTGTCTTCCAGACGCTTGCTGAAACTCTGGCGGCTCTCTACCTCCTCCTCTTTCAGAAGATAAAGATGACCTATCGTATAGGTCTTCTTCTTGGCTATTCGCTTTACTATTATTTCCATAAGCTTATTCTTTATTGAGAAGATAACTTCTGTTGTAATGCACCTTGCGGAAAATTAAACTGTCAGTGTCAGTGTCAGCAGTTTCATCTTTAAGCAGCTTCACCACATATCCGCGCGATACCCACTGGTAAACAGCATCCATCGTACGCTTGCGGTTGTCGTCGAAACCCTGCTCCCTGCGCAGATTGGCATAATCCTTGAGCGAGAACTGTTCGGGCAGCATCTCAAGCATATTCTTCGGACCCCTCGGTGCTGTCTTAGGCACGCTGTCCTGCTCTCTGTCTGCATCGTAAATCATCTGTCCAAATAATTTCAACTTACAGTAGAGGTCATAACGCTCGCTCCAGCGCACGAAATCTGCGATGGATTTCTCCCATTTCATGCCGTTTGCCACATACAGCACGCATGCCTTCAGATAGGCGATGACATTGGCTCTGAACGAGAGATTCTCGAATACCACATCCTGCGACAGACGGGCAAACTGGGCATTTTCATCCAGAAGCGTCTGAGCCAGCTTGCGGGCTCCAGGGCAATCTACCAGTCCTCTAGCCTTCACCAGATTGTCGATATAGGGCTTCAGCTGTTCATCGAAGGCTGCATCATAAGTGCCGTATACCGGAAGCTCCGAACCGCATGGACGGCGCTCGATGGTGCTGAACGAGATACGGCTGATAGGACCATCCGTTACCACCCTTTTGAAATATTCGCGACACTTTTTCGGGGTGCAGCAGGCATTCCAGTTGAAGCGCACCTTGATGGTTTCGGTAACGCTCTGTGTGCCCACTCTGTCCTGTCCGTAATTACCCAGATCGAAGGCAAGCTCCATGATGCGGAAGTGCTGGTTAGTCTTGCCCTTCAGCGCATCGAAGAGGTTCAGCTCGTTCAGTTTTGAATAGAGGAAATGGTTCTCAGCCTCCTTCATTCTGAGCACAAAGGCAGGGTTCGTCATATCAATATTAACCTCTTGTATAACAAGTCCTTGCGGTCTTTCTCTCTTGTCTTTGTTCGAGCCTTTGCGGTTGCATTCATCTTTCCACAGTCGCTCTCTTTCTCTCTGTTCAGCATCCCGCTTCCTGATGTCAGCCATGATGTGGTTGATAGGTTGCGTGATGGCTTCCTTTCCGCTTCCTGTAGGGGCACACAAGATAGAAGAAATTGTAGCCTCATGCTCTACATTATCGAGATAGCGGAATCGGGTTTCGCAGAGATGCGATGCCAGTGGCGGGAAGATGGCCTGCGATACGGCTGGACGGTAAATCCCCGGTGTTTTCGAAATCAGGAGTCTGATGAGTTTGGGCAATTTTTCCGGCATCTGATGAATATGATAGAAGTAAGATTCCGGATTGTTGATATCGCCGAAATCGCTGTCATCATAGTTGGCAGAAAGCGTATTCATCTCTTCATTCCTTACCAGCTCTACGGCCTTGCTCACGATGCTGGGCATTCGGTAGCTCTGCTTTCTGTTGCAGGCACTCTCCACGGTTATGAACGCCCTCTTCCGGTCTTCGCCAAAGGTTGGAATCACCTGCTTGATCCATTCCGCATTATCATCGCAGAGATAGCGGAGATAACAGCTTAATGTAAAGATAAACGAGTTTCTGGAGCCATGTTGCGGCTCTCCTCCCAGCAGCTCTATCAGCTTCTCTATGATAACCGGATAAGGCACCCCCTGGTATTCCTTGGGATAGCTGGTAGGAGCACCCTTGCCGTCAGCCTGCTTGCCGTCAGCGCCAGCTCCGTCTCCTTCAGCAGCTCCGCCGTCAGCCTGCTTGCCTTCAGCACCAGCTCCGTCTCCTTCAGCAGCTCCCTCCGGTCTCCCGTCAGGCAGCCCCCGTTCCGGGGCTTTCCAAGCCCCGTCCCCCTTCAGTTCTCCGTTCCCCTTCAGCTCTCCGTCTTTTTTCAGCTTCTCGCTCCGGGTTGCAGCCTCTCTATCCTTAAACAGCTCCTCTTCATTAATAAAGAGGATATAGTCTTCGGGCACGATGAACGAAGGCCGAGCCAGGTCCTTCACGCAAGAATCATAATCCTTATCCCCCAGCTGCTCCGACATCCATTTCTGCGCATCAGCCAGGTTCATCTTTCCCGGGATAACGAAGACAAGCCTCAGCCCTTCGAGCGAAGGCGTAACATGAACCAGCAGGATGCATTCCAGCACCTCAGGCTTATTCTTCTTCAGCTCCTGGCTCTTCGTCTTCCACCAACCTCTCGGGTCGGGAATATGGTCTTTGTCGTAGATAGAAAGCCCGCTGGGGATGGCATCCGCATTCAGTCGTCGGCCGTTCTTGAAGGTAGCATGCGGAGTGAGAATCGGGAGTTTAGCCTTCAACTTCGTCTTCAGCGCCACATAATCATCCTTGCTCATCTCGCCTCTGCGCAGGCTCTCAAGTGCGTCTTCTATCTCGGCGCAAGTCTTCACCACCACACCGCTCTGGGCTGCCTGATGAAAGAGCTGGGGCGTACAAACCTGTACCGCCCTGCTCCTTACACTTTCGGATATTCCAAAACTCATATACTAGCAATTTTTCGTTACAAACTCACCGGCAATTTCACTCTCTTTGCAGATAACCTGAGCCGGCATAACCTCGGCTTCTCTGCGGCTGATACGCAGATGCATTCTCACATCCTCATCGCCCACGCTGGCACTTCCATGAGCCAGCCGTATAAACTTGCGTTGTTTCCGCGTTTCGCTATTGCTGGCGAATGCGTTGAAATTACCCTCCTTGGGGCTGACCAGGGCGATAGAGCCCTTCTTGCGTTTGCCCTGCGTCAGGAGAGCCTGATACAAAGCATCTGAAATCTGAATCTTAATATACATAATTCTTTATTTTTTTATAATAAGCAAAACTCTATAAACTATTAACTGTCAACTATTAACTAACATCAGAATGGCTGCACTTGCTCAAACTCCGAGATATGCGTCTCGCCATAATATCTGCCGTTATACTCCCTCACGCTGTGGCGGAGCCCGATGCCCAGCACATCGCCTTCCTTAGCCGTAAACTTGTCTACCGCATCGCCGAAGAGCCGCGCCACATACCGGTCGGGATGAACCGCATTCTCCATTGATTCCACCACTACCTCGCGAGATTTCCAAGGATTACCTGTCTGCTGGCTTACACCACTCTGAACGTCAAGAAGCTTGACTACTTTCATCTTTTTCATAAACTTAAAATTTAAAAATTAATAAATCATATTTACGGACAAAAAAAATGCCCCGCAACCAGACTTGTCATCTGATTACGGGGCAAAGATACGGCTTTTTCACCTATGGGATTAATAGGAAAAATGGGATTAATATTAATCCCACAATTTTTTTCTTTTTAGTCACTCATCCTACACATATTCTCTTCAAAGAAGTCATCCACCAGCTCCTCTATATCGGAATCCTCATTCGGGAGGTTTTTGTTGAAGACATTATTAAACGTCTTGCCTGTTGTATCAATCCTGATTTGGCAGTCTTCGGTCAGGAACCTGAAGATGGTGTTCACTCCTACCACTCGCCTACTGGGAATTACCCCATATTCTTTCCAATGATCAAGGAAGGAGAAGATTGCGATGTTAAGGGGCGAATTTCTACTAGCACTTGTAGGCAGCTCTACCCACTCATTTTGCTCTAGGAATCTGCAGAAGAGCTCAGCCTGTTTGCGGGTTTTAGCCTCGTCCTTGATGTAGCAGTTTTCGTCACGAGCAAAGAGATACTCGCTCTTTCTGCCCCAACCAGTTTCCTTCCGGCTGATGCCAGCAGCAGCAGCCTTTTCTACTTTTCGCTCATCATCAGCAGCAGCAGCCTTAAAATCAGCAGCATTCTTAAAGTCAGCAGCAGCATCCGCCTTAAAGTCAGCATCCGCCTCAAAGTCAGCAGCAGCAACATCTTCCGCCTCGAGGTCCTCATCCTCCGAACAGTCAATCAGCTGTACAGAAGAAACCGTCTGTCCGCCTCTCCCTCCATCTTTCGGCGGATATACATTCACCACGCCAAAGATATTCTGCTGTTCAACATGCTCGTTGTAAAAAGCCCCAGGGCATATAATAATCTTATCTCCACTCATAATCATCTCCTTCTAATCCTAATCTTTTGCGTTTATGTCTAGGCAGAGAAATCAGCTGGTCCACCTCAGACAGAGAAAGCGGATGGTACCCCTTAGGCAGAAAATCCGGCTGGTCCACCTCATGATGAATATCCTGATGATGAACCTCTGCATTGTACACCCCTCCTTTTTCTACCCTAATATTGTTAGGCCTAGGTTCATTCTGCTCCTTTGCAACTTGTTCACGACTGCCAAAAATGCCTTGAATCATATCCTTCAGTTCGCGATGTATAGGTTCATGTTTGCCAAAGCAATCATCTGTCATATGGTTTAACAGCCCCATACATTTAAAAGTCTGCGAATCATCTATCGCAGTCTTCATATCTTTAACAAATCTGATACCGGAGTCAATCATTTCCCTGGCAAATTTTTCTTTCACCTCAGATGTATCAGCCTGCATGGCTGTATCTTTACGTTCTGCATCTTTCTTCATGCGACGAATGGTGATATCCTTACAGCTGATTTCATCTCTTGCTTCATCAAGTTTCTTACTGAGTTTCTGGTTTTCCGCCTGAGTCTCTTCCAGTTTATATTCCAGCATGCTGCATTCCGCCATAGCTTCTCCCTGACCCTGAGCCAGCTGCTTATTTTCCTTCTTAGCCTCATCCAGATTCTGAACCAGCTGCTGATTTGCCTTTTGAGCCTCATCCAAGTCATGAGCCAGCTGGCTTTTTGACTTCTGAGCCTGATATAGTTTATACGCCAACTGCCTGTTTTCCGCTTGAGTTGCTTCCAAGTCATGAGCCAGCTGCTGTTTTTCCGATTGAACTTTATCCAGCTTCCGAGCCAGCTGCTTATTTTCCTTCTTAGCCTCATCCAGATTCTGAACCAGCTGCTGATTTTCCGATATAAGACTATCAGAGATACGCTGCTTTGAAGCTAGCTTCTCATTTAGCTTACGAATCTCTTCTTCCTTCGCCATTATATACTGTTCGAATCCAATCTTCAGTTTCTGGCTAACGTCATCAATCATACCGAGGTAGGTGCTAACAGAAATCTGTTTTCCCCCTTTTTCATCCTCCCCCTTCTCTTTCTGCTCTGCAGTTGCATTTAGCTGCTTCGCAAACTCAAAAAGAGTTTTCTCCTTAGGATAAACAATGTAATGTTCATCATCAGCTCCATAATTAAGGCTATGGTCCCCTTCGAATACTTCTCTCATAAATATAATTTTTGTTTAAATTTGGTTTTTAGGGTAAAGTATAAGATGCGGTTCCGGTTCGGGGTTCAAGTTTGTTGAGCTTGGGCTCGGGAAACAAAGCTGCAGGGCCTCATCCTTTATCTAAAAATATATCGTTGTTAATACAATTCCCGCTTAAAGCGAAAAGTAGCGCAAAGGTATATATATTTTTTTGAATGACCAAACAAATGAACACATTTTTTCTATCATTTTCTGACACTGACACTGACAGTTATTTTTTCCGAGGGTAGTAAAAGAGTAAGAAGAAAAGTTATATTTATATATATATATAAATATAAAATATTATATTAACATTCTTTTACCTATTAGTGCAGCTAGCAGAAACAAAAACTGTCAGTGTCAGTGTCAGCAAAACGCAGCACCAGAATCACCCTCCATAGCGTTTCTCTCTGCGCTAATCTATGACTTATCCCTCATAACTCTAAGAGTAGCGAGCCCCTACTCTATATTTTTTGCTTTATTAACGAGAATCGCTCCCCCCGCCCTCTCGCCTCGCCTCCCCGCCTGCCCCCGTTCCCTGCGGTTCCATCGCAGGTCCCCCTCCCTTCTCTTCCTCCCTCCATCCCCCTTTGCTGATAACAGCCCTTATCTGCAACCTGAAATTTGGCAGTTACAGAAAAAATGCGTATCTTTGCATCGTGATTAGGAAAAGCCTCATCAAGCTCCGGACAAAAGATGGCGGCGGCTTCCCATAACACCAGACTCTAAACATTAAACACTAAAAGAACATGGAACAGAAAGGAACATTGAAGTATCGTAAGATTCAGCGTACACCACAGAGTGGAGAAAACGCAGGTAAGAAAAAGTGGTATGCCACCTCAGTAACCGACCGCGAAGTAGATTTCGAAGGCTTCGTTACACACATCGCCGACCACGGATCGCCATACAGCCGAGGCACCATCCACGGTGTACTGATGGATGCTCTCGACCACTTGCAGGAGTTGATTCTCGACGGCAAGAGCGTCCGCCTCTCAGGTCTCGGCCTCTTCTCCATCGGCATGAGTTCAAAAGCGGAAGACACCCGCGACAAGGTAACCGCTGCCAGCGTAGAGGGCGTTCACCTGATTGTACGCAACACCAAAACCTGGAGCAACTCCGAGCTCAGAAAGAAGTGCAAGATTGAAGAGTATGGCGCCTTCACCGGCACCGACAACACCGGCACTCCTGGCGGCTCAACCCCGGGCGGCTCAGGAACCACCGGTGGCACGGGCAGCGACGGCCAAGGCTCTGAATCAGGCGGCGGCACTACCGGCAAGGACGATACTGGCGACGGCCTTGAATAGCCCAAGGATAGACTGG